>JAABUR0100000706.1_pt1 | contig 67957 bp, 67 predicted proteins | sample 5560091 | NCBI WGS metagenome assembly JAABUR01 (sample SAMN10711879, study PRJNA513375) | rock metagenome | isolation source: Antarctica rocks | place: Antarctica: Victoria Land, University Valley sud
TTGATGGCGTGAGAACCTTCATGATCAACTCGGGCGTCATGCCCGCACCGCTATCCCGGCCAAACGGCGTGTCCCGACACGAAACCGCAGGTCAAGAATCTAACGAACGACTTTGCCGACCCCCTGGGCATCGGGCTCAGTGGCCATCGGGCTCAGTGGCCACCGGCTCAGTGATCGTGGGCTTAGTAGAGAGCGGCCGCCAGCGCCCGACGTGCGGCGACCACCTGGGGGTCATCGACCTGGAACATCGCGAAGAGTGAGATCAGGTGCTCGCGAAGCACGGCCTTCTCGTCCGGACCGCTCCGTCGGATCGCGTCGATCAATCGATCGAAGGCCGCGCCAGCATTGCCTGCGGCCAGTTCCACGTCCGCGGCATCCCGTTGCGCCTGCGAGTCGTCGCGCCCGGCTTCTGCCCTCTCGACGGCGTCGGCCGGCAGCCGCTGGACTCTGTCCAGGAATGTAGCGGTCGCCAGCGCCGCGGCGGCCTGCGCGTTCGCCGGCTCCGAGTCGAGGATCTTCTGATATGCCGCCGCGGCCTGTTCGTAGTTCTCCTCGGCCATCAAATCCTCGGCCGCGGTGAACCGCGGATCCTCCGGCTCCGGTGCTGGGCCGCCGCTGGCTTCCTCGGCCGCCCTGATACCTGGCAGCTTGTCGCGGAGGGAGTCCAGCAGACCGGAGATCCATTGCCGCACCTGCGGTTCCGGGAGCGCTCCGGCGAAGGCGTCGAGTGGCTGGCCGGCGGCTATCGCCACCACGGTCGGGATCGACTGCACCCCGAATGCCTGCGCGATCCTCGGGTTCGCGTCGACGTCGACCTTGGCCAGGATCCAGGATCCGCCTCCCGCTTCGGCGAGCTTCTGCAGGACCGGGGACAGCTGCTTGCACGGTTCGCACCACGTCGCCCACAGGTCGACCACCACCAGCACCTGACTGGACGCTTCGATGACGTCCGGAAAGGTCTGCTCGGTGACATCGACTACGTAGGGGGACGTGCTGCTCGGCACCGGGGGCGTCGCTGATTCCGGTCCGGTGGCGGACGCCGGGATGCCGGTCACATCCGGTCGAGCCGGGCCGGGAGCCGGCGGCCGAGCAGCCAACGCGCTGAGGTCGATGGCTCCGGCGAAGGCGCCGCTGACCGCGACCTGTTGCTGGGCTCCGGGCCGTTGAGATGTCGGGCGGGTCATGGACACCATCGTATTGCGCACCCGGCCACCCCCGACGCCCGGTTCGCCACCAGCGATCAGCGGCATGGAACGGATCACCGGTGCGCCGCCGGAACGCCGATGTCGGAGGAATATGTTGGCGCCAGTGAGGACCGGGATCGAGGACTTCAGCTGGCGGCCGATCCTGCTCCCCGCATACGGGCCCACCGCGCTGGCTTCGCTCGGCTACGGCGCGCTCGCCCCGATCGTGGCTCTGGCCGCCTCAGATCTCGGTGCGGATGTGGCCACCGCTGCCCTGGTGGTCGGATTGATCGCCTTCGGTCAGCTGATCGGTGATCTGCCGGCCGGCGCAGTGGCTGCCCGGCTCGGCGAACGTCGGGCGCTGCTGCTGGCCAGCGCCGTCGATGCGGCCTCCATGACGACGGCATATTTCTCGCATTCCCTGTGGTTGCTCGCGATCGCCGTGTTCGTCGACGGTCTTGCTGCCTCGGTGTTCAACCTGGCGCGGCACGCCTGGATGACGGTGGTGATACCGCCGCGCTACCGTGCTCGTGCGCTGTCCAGTCTCGGCGGCACCTTCCGCGTCGGGCTGTTCTTCGGCCCGTTCATCGGGGCCGGGCTGATCGCGGCATTCTCGCTGCACGCCGTCTTCCTGTTCGCTGCCGCTACCGGCCTGGCTGCCGGGGGGCTGATCCTCAGGATGCCGGACCTCACCGCGTCGAACTTCGCTGCGCATGCCGCGTCCGGGGCGTCAGGGACATCGGCGGCCGCCGCCGCTGTCACCGGGGAGCAGCAGGGTCCGGTGACGGTCGCCGCGACCATCAGACGGCACTGGCGGGTGTTGGCCACCGTCGGCATCGGGGTACTGCTGATCACGGCGGCCAGGGCCTCCCGGCAGAGCATCCTGCCGCTGTGGTCGCAGGCACAACACCTGGATGCCTCCACCATCAGCCTGGTCTTCGGTGTCGCATCCGGCTTGGAGCTGCTACTGGTGTACCCAGGAGGCGCCGTCATGGATCGGTACGGTCGGGCGTTCGTGGCCGTGCCCGCCGTTGTGTTGATGGGGATCGGGCTGGCGGTGCTGCCGATGACCCACACCGCGGCGACGATCACGGTCGCCGCCTGCGTGATGGCCGTCGGCAACGGATTGTCGTCGGGAATCGTGCTCACCCTCGGCAGCGATGCGGCACCGGCAGTCGGTCGCGCCCAGTTCCTCGGGGCCCGGCGATTCCTCGCCGATGCCGGCGGCCTGCTGGGGCCCGGGTTGATCAGCGTGGTGACGGCGTTCGCCACCCTGACATCCGCGGCGTTCGTCCTGGTCGGGCTGTGCGCCGTCGGTGCCGGCTGGCTGGCAGCCTGGGCCCCGCGGCGTCGTCCCGTCACCGGACGTTGACCTGGCGGATCAACGCGGCAGCCGCTTTCCTGAGCGATCGCTGAAGAGGTGGTCGGGTTCGGACAACTGTCCGCTCCGGCGGCGCACCATTGCGGAATGACAGCCGCACCTGCCCTCGACGACAAGGCATTGATCCGCCGCGCCTACGACCGGCTGACCTTCGGTGCCGCACCCGGAGCGCTGATCACCGCCAAGGCAGGCAGTTCCGGAGCAGCGATCGGCAGGATGCTGGTGCCCACGGGCGCCGACGCCCGCGCCGCCGCGCTACCGGCGCCCACCTTCGACGAGATCATCGCGGTCGGCAAGGACAAGTCCCCAGAGAAACGCAAGGCGCGGGCCGCGGCGGTGAAGCAGAACCGCGAAGCCCTGCTCTGGTGGTGGCTCCGGCTGGTGGTTGCCGCCGACCACCAGATCACCGAACGGCTGACCTGGGTGTGGCAGGGACATTTCGCCACCAGTATCCAGAAGGTCAAGTCCGGGTCGCTGATGTGGCAGCAGAACAACACCGAACGGCGGCTCGCACTCGGGTCCTTCACCGACCTCGCGAAGGCGATGGTGGTGGATCCGGCGATGCTCGTCTGGCTGGACGGCAACAACAACACCGCCAAGGCCCCCAACGAGAATCTGTCCCGGGAATTCATGGAGCTGTTCACCCTCGGACATGGTCACTACACGGAGACCGACGTGCGGCAGGCGGCGAGGGCCCTGACCGGCTGGACCGTGGACCGGAACTCGGGCAAGGTCCGGCTGGTGCCGAAACGGCAGGACACCACCGACAAGACCATCCTCGGGCGGACGGCCGCATTCGTTGCCGACACGTTCGTCGATCAGGTACTCGGCCAAGGCGCCTCGGCGCCGTTCGTCATCGGGCGGCTGTGGTTCCGGTTGGTGTCCACCACCCCACCCGACGCCGCCACCATGGCCGCACTCGTCGCGGCCTACGGACCGTCACGCAACATCGCGGCAACCGTCAGGGCGATCACCGCCAGCGCGGCTTTCGCGGCCGCAGACTCCTCGCTGGTGAAACAGCCGGTCGAATGGCTGGTCGGACTGCTGCGCGCCCTGGGCGCCGACCCGGCCGGGTATCCGGACGCCCTGCGGAAGAAGCTGATGATCGGATTGCGCGGCATGGGCCAGGTTCCGTTCGCACCGCCCAGCGTCGGTGGCTGGCCGGCCGGCCGGGCCTGGCTGACAACGGCGACCTCGATCGCCCGCCTGCAGCTGACACGAGCCGTCGCAGAGCAGCATCGGCAGGCCGCGCTGGCCACCGGAGGGTCGCCGGCTGCCCGGGTCGAGGGACTGCAGAAGCTGCTGGGGGTGGACGGCTGGACCGACCGGACCAAGTCCGCGCTGTTGGCGGCTGCCGACGATCCGGTCGCCGCGCTCACCGTGGCCGCCTGTTCGCCCGAATACGTCGTCAGCCGATAGCCCAGACAGCCCGTCACAAGGAGCGCAGCACAGATGACCAGCCTTCCGATCACCAGCAAGCAACGGAGCGACCTGAACCGCCGCAGGTTCCTGACCCTATCCGGCATGACCGCGGCAGGCGTGCTGGCGGCGGGATGTACCTCGCACCCGACCACCCCGGGGGCGGTCGCCGCGGCATCGGCCGCGCGTCCGCTTGACACGTCGGCCGGCGTGCTGGTGGTGGTGACGCTGTACGGCGGCAACGACGGCCTGAACACCGTCGTCCCGGCCAGCGATCCGGTCTACGCGAAGTCCCGCACCGATCTCGCCTACAAGCCCGAGGAGGTACTGGACATCGGCTCCGGTCTCGGTCTCAATCCGGGAATGAAGGGGCTGAAGTCCTTGTGGGACAACAAGGAACTGGCCATCGTCCGCGGAGTCGGCTACCCCGAACCGGACCACAGCCACTTCCGTTCGATGGCCATCTGGCAGACCGCCTCCCCGAAGACCTCCAGCCCCACCGGTTGGCTGGGCCGATGGCTGGACGACACCGGCTCCGACCCGCTGCACGCGGTGTCGCTCGACCCGGTGATGCCGCCGCTGATGGCCGGCGCCACCCGGTCGGCTGCCGCCTTCCCGACCGGCGGGCTGCATCTGCCGACGGGCACACTCGGCAAGGCTTTCACCCTGCTGGGCAGTCCGTGCGAACAGGACAGCGCATGGCAGGCGGCCGCTGCCTCGTCGATCTCCGAGCTGAAGGTGGTCGCCGACAAGCTGAACCCGGCGGTGGCCAAGGCGGCCACGTCCACACCCGCACAGGCGGATCCGGATGCCACCGATCAGAAGGGCGCATCGGCCGGCGGCCAGAGCGAGCTGGACGTGCAGCTGGGCCTGGTCGCGGCGATGGTCGAGATGGGCAGCCCGACCCGGGCCTACTCGGTGTCGCTGGGCGGGTTCGACACCCACTCCGACGAACGGGGCACCCAGCAGCGGCTGTTGACCGAACTCGACGGGGCACTGTCCCGGTTCCAGCAGCGCCTGCAGGCCACCGACCGCGGCCGTCAGGTGGTGACGATGGTGTACTCCGAGTTCGGCCGTCGGGTCGTCGCCAACGCGTCCGACGGCACCGATCACGGAACCGCGGGACCGGTGTTAGTTCTCGGTCGGGGCGTCAAAGGGGGGTTCTACGGCGACGAACCGAGCCTCACCCAGCTCGTCGACGGAGATCTGTCGGTGACCACCGACTTCCGGTCGGTGTACGCCACGACGCTGGCGTCGGTGCTGGGAGCGGCACCGGACAAGTACCTCGACGGCTGGACCACGCAGATCGACGGCATGATCGCCTGACCGTCTCGGTGCCCGATGATCCGGCCGAACCAGCGGTGTCACGGTCCGCTCGAGCACCGTCAGCGACGGATGAGCTGGGCAGCCGAGCCACTTACCAGTAACGTCAGGGGCTGTTCACGCCGCGACGATCTGCTGGAGGTTGCCATCATCGACGACCGGACCACCGCCGGCAGCCGCGCAGAGAACTGGCCGCAGCTGCTGAACCGCGACGACGTCGTCCTGGTGGACGGCCGTTTCTCGCTGGTCAACAGCACCAGCACACCGGCCGAGGCGATGGTGGACGACCTCACTTTCGTCCGGGCCGCGCTGGACGCAGCCGGCATCGACTATCTGCTGGTCAGGGGAGACGGGGACCGTCCGGTGCTGGCCGTCGACAAGGATCTGCGCCGCCGGTTGAGCGATGCACTCCAGCAGGCCGCCAGCAGCGAGCCGCTGTACGCCAAGCCGATCGACACCCACCGGACGCCGACCGTCTTGGTGGCCACCGATGGTCTGGCCGGCACCGGCAAGGCCAGAGTGTTCAGGCTGTTCCGGCCGCGCGTCGAACTGACCGGTGGCCTGCGGTACGGCTCCGACTGCGGCATCCAGCTGGAGCTGTGGTCGTTCCGGGACGGCCGCACCAAACCTCCGGTGGAGAACCGGCTGACCCGCAGGGGATGGTTCCCGGAGACGCTCCTTCCGACGACGGTCCAGCGCCACGGGCAGACCTGGCCCACCATCCAGCACATGTTCGACGACTTCAGTGACGACATCACCTTCGACATCGACATCGTCTTCTCATGGGTCGACGCGGGTTCCGTGCAATGGCAGCGGGCGCGGGCCAGACGGATGGCCAGCTACGTGGTCGGCGAAGGCGACGACCACGAAGCCAGGTTCCGTCAGCTGGACGAATTGAAGTACGCCTTGCGCTCGGTGAACCTCTTCGCGCCGTGGATCCGGAACATCTACGTGGTCACCGATTCCGATCGCCCGCACTGGCTCGATGAGCATCCCCGGATCACCGTGCTGCGCAGCGAGGAGTTCTTCTCCGACATCTCGGTGCTGCCCACCCACAATTCGATGGCGGTGGAGAGCCAGTTGCAGCACATCCCCGGACTGAGCGAACATTTCCTCTATTCCAACGACGATATGTTCTTCGGCCGTGCGGTACGGCCCGAGTTGTTCTTCACCTCCGGCGGTCTCACCAAGTTCATCGAGGGCACCAACCGCATCGGCCTCGGGGAGAACGATCTGCGTCGCAGCGGATTCGAGAACGCGGCGCGGGTCAATCGGAACCTGCTGCACCAGCGATTCGGCAAGCTCATCACCCGGCACCTGGAACATGCCGCAGTGCCGCTGCGGAAGTCGGTGTTGCAGGAGATGGAGCAGGAGTTCGCTCCCGAGTTCGCCGCGACCATGGGCAGTGTGTTCCGCGCCAGTACGAACATCTCGGTGACGAATTCGCTGTATCACTACTACGCCTACCTGACCGGTCGGGCAGTGCGCAGCGACACCGCCCGGGCCGCCTATGTCGACACCACGACTGTGGCGGGCCTGCGTAGCCTGGACAAACTCCTGCACCGCCGATCTTTCGACACCTTCTGCCTTAACGACGGAAGTTTCCCGGAGATCCCTGCGGACGAACGTGCGGCGACAGTCCTGCTGTTCCTGGACCGCTACTTCGCCATCCCGGCCCCCTGGGAGAGGGCGGCCGCCGACGCCGGATCCATGGCCACCCCGGCCATCTCCAGCTGAGCCGCCGACTCGGCGGCCGACACTTCGGACAGCACGTCGAAGCTGCCGACCGGCACCACCGAGTGCAGCACGGTGTGCTGAAACACGTGCACCAGGTTGATCGCCTGTCCCCCGTCCAGGCTGCGCATCTCGCCAGGAGACACCGTCAGGTCCTGGTTGTAACAACTGGCGGCGGCCACTGAGACTCCGATTCCGGCGAACGTCGCGGTGGTCGAGTAGTGCAGATGTCCGGCCAGGATCGTTCGTACATCGGTGCCGGCGAGCACTCCCGCCAGCCGGTCCTGCCCTCGTAGTTCGACCAGGACGGCCAGGTCGAGCAGGCTGGGCACCGGCGGGTGGTGCATGGCCAGAATGGTGCCGTCCGGCGCCGGTGTCGCCAGCTGATGGGCCAGCCAGGACAGCTGCTGGTCAGCGAGTTCCCCGTGATGGTGACCGGGAACGGTGGTGTCCAACGAGATCACCCGCAGGCCACCGAGCCAGTGCACCTGATCGACGGGCTCCATCGACGGTCGCTGATCCAACAGGCACACCCGGACGGCCGGGCGGTTGTCATGGTTGCCCATCACCCAGATCACCGCTGCGCCGAGCCGTACGGCAATCGGTTCCACCAGGCGGCGCAGCCGCAGATAGGCGGACGGATCACCGGTGTCGGCCATGTCCCCGGTGATGACGATGGCCTCGGGCCTGGCATGATTCCGCTCGAACCTGTCGAGCAGATCGGTCAGGTGCCGCTCCACGTCGACCGACCCGTACAGCCGGCCGTTGGCGACGAAATGGGTGTCGCTGACATGCAGCAGGAAATGTTCCGGCCGCGGATACTGAGCCGCGATCTCGACCATGTTGACTGCCCCTTCGTCTGCTCAACCGCGGATTGCGCACGTCATTGTCCGCTGAGCGGCGTGATCATCCGGCAAGGTGCGGGGGTGAGTTGGGAAAACGTTGGGCGGCAGTTCGGGGAACCGCGCACCTGATCGGCACGGCGCGGCGGCCCTCGGACCGCGAGCGGCGACGTGCCGCCATCGCACGAGGCGGCCCGGGTGGACGGAGCCTCAGGGGGACCGTTGATCGCCGATGCGCGCCGCGGGAAGCATCAGCCTGAACACCGCCCCACCCAACCGGTCCGGCCCGCCGTCACCGGCCGGCAGGCAGCAGAGTTGGCCGCCGGCGGCCTGGGCGCCGGCCCTGGCGATGGCCAGCCCCAATCCGGATCCTCCGTCGCCCCGTCGTCCGCGTGCGATGTCCAACCTGACCAGCCGATCGAAGATCCGTTCGCGGTCGGCGTCGGGTACCCCCGGCCCGGAATCCTCTACGTCCAGCCGGATCGGATCGCCCGGCTGCACGACCGCCCGGATCGTGCCGTCGGGCCCGGCGGCCCTGACCGCGTTCTCCAGCAGGTTCCGCACAATGCTCTGCAGAGCAGCCGGATCGATCAGCACCGCGACAGGCGGGCCGGTCAGCTGCAGGTCCATCGCCGGATGGACGTCGGCGATCCGGTCCATCTCCACCCGCACCGCGCCGAGCAGATCCGTCGGTTGCGGGTACGTCGGTTGGCCGGCGTCCACCCGCGCGATGGCCAGCAGGTCGTCGACCAACCGGGATCCGCGCCGCGATTCCCGGACCAGCAGCACCAGCAGCTGCTCGCGCAGCGTTTCCGGAAGTTGTTGATGCAAAAGGGTTTCGGCCGCCGACGAGATACCCGCGAGCGGCGTCCGCAACTCGTGGGCTGCGTCCGAAAGGAAGTCCTTGGTCCTGCGCGCCGAACTCACCGCACGCTGCTCGGCGCCCTCCAGCTCGTCCAGCATTGCGTCCAGCGCGGTCGCCGTCTGTCCGACCTCGGTTCCCTGGCGCGTCGGATTCATCCGTATCCCGCGTTGGCCGGCGGCTATCCGCCGGGCTCCGGCGGCCATCTGCCGCAACGGTGCCAGCGCGAACCGGGTGGCCAGCAGGGCGAACAGTGCACCGACCACCAGGGCGATCACACCGGTGATCAGCAATGCCCTGATCAGGCTCTGATGTGCACTGTCCAGCAGCGCGGTGTCCGCCGTCAGCACCAGATGCGCACCCTGCAAACGGCCGCTGCCGGCCAGCACGGCCGAACGTCGCGGGCCGGGCACCGGATCCAGGCCGAGCTGGGCACCGTCGGCAAGCGTGAGTGTCGCTCGGACTCCTTTGGCGTCAACGCGATTCAACAACTGCCGGGGAGTGAGTGCCTGCTGCCCCAGCTGACGGGCCAGTTGCATCCGGCTGGTCAGCAGCTGCTCCGTGGTGCTTCTGGCCTGTCGGTCGGCGACCGTTGCCACCACGAAGCCGGCCGCCACCATGGTGATCGTCAGTACCAGCAGGACGGCCAGCAGCACCCTGATCCGCACCGAGACACCCGACAGCCGACCGGGCCGGCCGGATGCCGGCGGCCGGCCGAACGCCGGATCGGTCACGGTGATCCGGCCAGTCGGTAGCCCCGGCCACGGACGGTGTGGATGAGCCGGGGACCGGACAGTTCGATCTTCCGGCGCAGCGCCGAGACATGCACTTCGACCAGGTTCGGATCGAACCCACCGTAGCCCCAGACACCGGTCAGCAGCTGGGTTTTCGTCACGGTCCGGCCGACCCGGCCGGCCAGGTAGATGAGCAGCCTGCGTTCCGTGTCGGTGAGATCCAGCAGCTGTCCGGCTCGTGAGACCTGGGCACCGTCGTCCGCGATCTCCAGGTCACCGACGGCGATCACCGGACCGGCCACGCCCACCCGCCGCAGGATCGCGTTCGCCCTGGCCAGCAGTTCGGCCATCGCGAACGGCTTGACCAGGTAGTCGTCCGCCCCTCTGGCCAAACCGGCCACCCGATCGGCGGTGGTGTCCCTGGCGGTCAACAGCAGGACCCCGGCAGTGGAACCGGCGCGGACCACGTCCAGCAGTTCCATGCCGTCACGCCCGGGCAGCATGACGTCCAGGATCACCAGTTCGGGTGATCGCTCGCTGAGCACCTTCTCCAGTTGATCGCCGTCGGTGAGGCCGATGGTGTCGAATCCGTGTGCCGTCAGAGCTGCCGCGACCGACACCCGGATCGGATCGGCGTCCTCCACTATCACCACACGGCTACCCGGCACCGTCTCATTGTGCCCACGCCGGCGACGCGGCCGGCCTTCTTCAGCAGACCATCAGCCGCGGTTCAGGTCGCCGGACACGGGTCCAGCACAGGTTGCTACCGTCGTCCGCATGAGCACCGTCGGAAGTCTGCGCAACGGCGACCGGGGCAAGGCGCTGCCGTTCGACCCGATCGCCAAAGCCGCGCAGACCTGGGCCGAGCGGGTCGGGCCGAACAGTTCGATGGCCGCCGTCACCAACGTGATGCGGGTGCAGCAGATCCTGCAGGCGACGGTGGACGAGGCGCTCAAGCCGCACGGCCTGACCTTCGCCCGCTACGAGGCGCTGGTGCTGCTGTCGTTCAGCCGGCGCGGGAGCTTGCCGATGCGGCTGATGGGAGACCGGCTGCAGCTGCATCCCACCTCGATCACCAACATCGTCGACCGGCTCGAAGCCGACGGATTGGCCCGTCGGCTGCCTCATCCGAACGATCGCCGCACCACCCTGGTGGAGTTGACCGACCGCGGCGAAGAGGTCGTCGGCAAGGCGACGGTGGCCGTCACCGACGCCTCGTTCGGACTGGTCGGACTGGATGAGGCCGAGCTCACCGACTTGGCCGTCCTCCTGACAAAGGTCCGCAAGGCGGCGGGCGACTTCCTCTGACCACCTGCCGGCGGCCCTCCGCGGTTCCGACCCTCAAGTCTTGTCCCACTGAAAGAACCGGGTGGCGACGGCGCCGACGACCACGGTGAATCCCAGCAACACCAGGATCGGCACGACCGCCGACCCTGGACCCTGGCCGCGCACCATCACGTCCTTCAGGCCGCGCACCAGCCAGCCCATCGGAAGCACCTTGGCCACCCCCTGAATCCAGCCCGGCGCCACCTCCAACGGGATGAAGGCGCCGGACAGGAACGCCATCGGCAGGGTGATCAGGTTGGCCAGGGCGGCCCCGCCTTCCGCCGTCTTGGCGACCGCCCCGACGAACAGACCGATCGACAGGAAGGCGAGGGTCCCGGCCAGGGTCAGCGGTATGGACATCCACCAGTAGCCGGTGAGCGTGAGCCCGAGGAACGGCAGCAGTGCCACGCCCACGAAGATGACCAGCTGGAACAGCGCGACCGCCAGTGACACCACCACCCTGGATCCGACCACCGAGGTCGTCGGGATCGGGGCCAGTCGCAGGCGCCGCAACAGCTTCTTGTCGCGCCAGGTGATCAGCGTCATGGCCGCGCCGAAGGTCGCGCCGATGGCGATGCCGTACCCGATCATGCCGGGGGTGACGTACTGGATGGCCTTCAGCGACGCGTCGTCGACGCCCTGGAGCTTCAGTGAGTACTTCGGCGGAGCACCGGACGCGGCCACATTCGCGCCGTCGATGAACGAGCTCAGTACGCCCAGCACCGTGCCGGACCGGACTTGGTCGGCCTGCGATGTGTGCACCACCAGCTGGTCACCCTGCTGCTGGATCACCGCGGTAATGTCGCCCTTGCGGACGGCGTCGAGGGCGCCCCCGAGGTCGGAGACCGATCTGAGGTCCAGCACCTGATCGAGGCCGGCCCTCGCCCCCGACGGCAGTGAACTGATCAATGCGACCGGTCCGACGGTCTGCACCTTCTGCCTGGCCGGGCCCTGGTCGGCGAACACCGTGCCGAAGATGACGATGAAGAACAGCGGGAAGAACAGCGGGAAGAACAGGCTGGTGCGGTCCCGGACGAAGCCCTTGAACATCGCCCGCGCCAGGCTGCTGAACGGCGTCATGCGCGGTACTCCCGGCCGGTCAACTCGAGAAAGACGTCCTCCAGGTCGGCGCCGCGCACCTGCAGACCGGCCAGCGAATCGCGCTCGGCCAACGCACTGAGCACCGGCGACGGCGTGCGGGTGGTGATGATGGTGGACGTGCCGTCCTGCTCCACCGCATCGGCTCCCGGCAGCGCCCTGGCGGACTGCGCGTCCAGTTGCGCCTGCTCCACCGCGATCCGCACCGGCGCATTCAGCGCCCTGACCAACGCTGCCGGCGCGCCCAGCTGCAGGATCCTGCCGGCGTCCATGATCGCCACCCGGTCGCACAGCGCTTCGGCCTCGTCCATGTAGTGGGTGGTCAGTACGACGGTCTTGCCGCGAGTGTTGATCTCCCGCAACACATCCCACAGGTTGCGGCGTGCCTGCGGGTCCAGCGCGCCGGTCGGTTCGTCCAGGAAGACGATCTCCGGGTCGTGTACCAGCGAGCACGCGATGGACAGTCGCTGCGCCTGACCGCCGGACAGCTTCTCCGACCGGGTGCCCGCCTTGTCGGTGAGCCCGACCATGGTCAGAAGTTCATCGACCCGGGTACGTGGCTGCCGGTAGAGATCGACGAAGGTCTGGAGCTGTTCGCGGGCGGTGAGCTGTTCGAAGAACGCCGATGCCTGCAACTGGACACCGATGCGCGGCAAGAGTTTCGGGTTGCGGGGCCACGGGTTGTGGCCCAGCAGCCGGACCGACCCGGCATCGGCCCGACGTAGACCCTCGATGATCTCCAGCACGGTGGTCTTGCCGGCGCCGTTCGGGCCGAGAATCCCGAAGAACTCGCCCTGCGCGACCGAGAAGGACACTCCGTCAACGGCTCTGGTGCTGCCGTAGGTCTTGACCAGATCGGCGACCTCGATGGTGTCTGCCATCCGTGATCCTCCTGTTCGTGCGGATCATCTCGTCCGTGCCGGAATGCGTCCGGCTGGACGTGATCGCGCTCCGTTCCCCCACGATTCGGCGTTCCCCCACGATGCGGCCCTGTCCAGCGCCACCTCAGCCCGGCGAGGCTAACAAGGAACCGCGGGGCCACGGGTGGTCGGGTCGTGGACCGCACGAGAAGGATCGCGGTCGCCCGCGGGCTGAGCGGCGGTTCAGCGGTCGCGCGGGACGGTGACGATCAGGGCGTCACCCTGGCCGCCGCCGCCGCACAACGCGGCGACGCCGGTACCGCCTCCGCGCCGGCGTAACTCCATGGCCACGGTGAGCACCAGCCTGGCGCCGGACATGCCGATCGGGTGACCAAGTGCGATCGCCCCGCCGTTCACGTTGACGATGTCCTGGCTGATGCCGAGCGCGGCGGCGGACGCGATGCCGACAGCGGCGAACGCCTCGTTGATCTCGACCAGGTCGAGATCGGCCGGTGAGATGCCGGCCTTCTTGCATGCGGCGGCGATGGCGTTGGCCGGCTGCAGCTGCAGCGAGGAATCCGGTCCGGCCACTACACCGTGGGCGCCGATCTCCGCCAACCACGACAAGCCCAGTTCCTCGGCACGCTGCTTGGCCATCACCACCACCGCGCAGGCGCCGTCCGAAATGGGCGAGGCCGAGCCGGCGGTGATGGTGCCGTCAGGCCGGAACGCTGGGCGCAACTTCGCCAGCGTTTCCACCGTGCTGTCCGGGCGGATCCCTTCGTCGGCCGAGACCGTGATCGCGCCACCACGGGTGGTGAAGCTGACCGGCTCGATCTCCTCGTCGAACCTGCCGGCGGCCGCCGCCGCGGCAGCCCGCTGGTGCGATCGGGCGGCGAACGCGTCCTGCTCTTGCCTACTGATCGGTTCCGCACCCGATCGGGCCGCGTTGTTGACGACCTCTGTCAGCAGACCCATCGGGCCGCCGACGAAAGCATCGCGCAGGCCGTCGAAATCCATGTGGTCCAGGAGGGTGACGTCACCGTACTTGAACCCGGACCGCGACTTCGGCAGCAGGTGGGGCGCATTCGTCATCGATTCCATCCCGCCGGCCACCACGGTGCTGAACTCGCCGGCCCTGATGAGCTGATCGGCCAGAGCGATCGCGTCCAGGCCGGACAGGCACACCTTGCTGATGCCCACCGACGGCACGTCCATCCCGATGCCGCCGGCGACGGCCGCCTGTCGCACCGGAAGTTGCCCGCACCCGGCGGGCAGCACCTGCCCCATGATCACGTACTCGACGTCGGTGCTCGAGATCCCCGATCTGCGCACCGCGGCGGCAATCGCAGTTCCGCCGAGTTGCACCGCAGTCTGCTCGCCGAGCGCACCGGACATCCGGCCCATCGGGGTCCGCGCCCCGGCCACCAACACGGTCGATCCCATGCTCTGGAACCTACCCTTCGGTTGTGGGGGCGCTTCCCGCAACCGGCCGCCGACGCCAGCTACGGTGATGGATATGGATCTCGCGGTCGGGCTCGAGGTGCTGGCGATCGACCATGTCGGCGTCGCCGTCGCCGATCTCGATGTGGCCATCTCGCTGTACACCGGGCCGCTCGGCGGCGTACTGGCGCATCGGGAATCCAATCCGGAGCAGCAGGTGGACGAGGCGATGATCGCCTTCGGCGACGGCGCCACGGTGCAGCTGATCGCACCGTCGTCCCCCGACTCGATGATCGCGACGTTCATCGACCGGAACGGTCCCGGGCTACAACAACTCGCGTTCAGGGTGGCGGATGTTGCCACCGCCGGTCGCATCGTGCGGGAAGCGGGAATGCGGCTGTTGTACCCCGAGCCGCGCCGCGGAACGGCCGGTTCCCTGATCAATTTCGTCCATCCGAAGGATGTCGGCGGTGTTCTGGTGGAACTGGTGCAGCTCCCGGACCCGGAGACCGGCACCGGTGACGGCGAGCGCACACCACACAGCGGGGGAACACCGTGAGCAATGGCGATTGGCTCCCGGCCCAGGCACCGTTCGATGTGGTCCGGCGCGGGTTCTCCCCGCAGCAGGTGACCGCACACCTGGACCAACTCGAGTACGACCTGCGGATCGCAACGGCGAACCGGGACGCCACCAACCAGCGGGTGGACGAACTCACCCACCAGTTGTCCGCTGCGCAGGCAGAAGCGGACGCGATGCGAGCCCAGCTCGACCGCCATGCGTTGGAGCCGACTTCCGTGGCCAGCCTGTCGGATCGGATGCAGCGGATGATCCGGCTGGCCGAGGAAGAGGCCGCCGAACTCAGGTCGACCGCGCGGGACGACGCGGCGCGCCTACGCGCCGATGCCGACGCCGCGGCCGCCGCGCTGCGGAAACGGACCGAGGACGAGACCGAGGAGATACGCCGACAGGCGGACGCGGACAGCCACGAACTCCGCCTGCGTACCGCCAAGGACGTGGCTTCCGCCCGGGAAGCAGCCGAGTCCGCCGCCAGCGAGCTGCTGGCCGAACTCACCCGCGACCGGGAGGCGCTGGACACGGAGCGGGCCGAGTTCATCAGCGAACGGGAACGGATCAGGGAGTCGATCGCCGAGCAGGTCCGGACAGTCGTCGGCCAGGCCGGCGCGCTGGCCGAGCGCACCCGCAGCAGCGCCGAGCAGCAGGCGAGCAGCCAGTTGGCAGCCGCCGCGGCCGAGGCGGAGCGCACCGTCGCGGCGGCCAGGTCCGAGGCCGAACGGGCCCTCACCGAGGCGAGGACGGCCGCCGAGAAACTCACCTTGTCGGCCACCGCGGAGGCCGACAGGACCATCGGCGACGCCCGGGCCGCGCTCGCCGAGATGACCAAGAGCGCGCGCTCCGAGGTGGCAAGGCTGGAATCCGAATCGTCGGGCAGGCGACGACAGGTGGAAGAGGATTTCGAGATCACCATGGCGGCGCGGCGCACAGAGGCCCACCGCACGCTGGCCGAGCGGGAGCGGACCTCGGTGCAGGACGCCCGCCGACGCGTCGAGGAAGCGACCGAGATGTCCGGTCGGCAACTGGCCGATGCCGATGCCACCGCCCGCCGGCAGCTCGACCAGGCGGACGCGGAGGCCAGGCGGCGAGTGGAGGCAGCCGCCGTGGAGGCCAGTCGCCGGGTGGCCGAGGCGGATGCGGCGGTGACCGCGCTGACCGACCTGCGACGCACACTGCAGCATCAGCTGAGGTCACTGTCGGCACACCTGGATCAGCTCAGGCAGACGATCGAATCGGCGACGGACCACCTCGATCCGCCGGCCGCCGAAGCCGGACGGGTCAGCGCCGACGACTTCCCGGCGGATCCGGCGGAGCGGGCCGGTCGGCCGGCACCAGCCGGTCGGCCGGCACCTGCCCGCCCGGAGGGGCCGCCCGGGACGCCGTCATCAGGACCGAGGCCGGTGACGTTCTCCGGCGCCGCAGGCCGTCCGCCGCAGGTCACCGCCGACGCGGTCCGCGCCGCGACAGCCTCAGACCCTATCTCCAGCCAGGACGCGCGCGAAGATCTCCGGGCCTGACTCCAGGTATTTCCGGCTGGTGCTCCGGACGGCCATCAGCAGCACCAGCGGCGGTACCGCGATGCCGACGATCAGCGACAGCCATCCCCACCCTGGGTCGACCTGAACGCCGAGCAGCGCCAGTGCACCCGCCGGGATCGCGACCGCGACACCACCGAGGATCGTGCCGGAGGCGGAACGGAAGGTGGCGCCTTTCTGCCCCGGAATGCTGGAAGCGAACATCGATTTCCGGCTCTGCGGAATGGCGTAGGGAACCGCCGCCGACAGGTAGCTGCCGGTGGCGGCCGCACCTATCAGAGCCGACAGGCAGGTTCCCAGGGCGCCGGGGAAGTTCGCCCAGTCATCCCGGACGACGGCGACGACAGCTATGGACACCACTATCAGCGCGGCGGACGGCAGGATCACCACCAGCGCGTGTCCGAGCACCTCGCCGCTGGCGCGCCGCCGGTCGGCGTAAGCGACCAGGTGCAGCCAGATGCCCGAGCCCTCGATGCCGAACTGGTTGGCGGCCTGGGAGCCGAACAACAACGCCCCGAGCACGCAGCCCAGCACCGCTCCCCGGCCGTGGATGATCACCATCGGCCAGGCGATCGCCATCAGCAATGCCATCAGCCACGGCATCCGTCGCATCGGGTCACGCCACATCAGGGTCAGGTCCCGGCCGGCCACCACCCGGGCGGTGCCGGCAACGGTGCCGGCCACCGAGTGCGCCCCGCCCAGGCCCCTGGACGGCGCCGAACCGGCAGTGCTCGAGTCGACGGTCGTCATACTCTTGCGCAGCGCCGCCGACCACCACCACCATCCCAGGCCGAGGAACACCACAGCGATCGTCGCGGCGGCGGCGGCTCGTCCCCACTGCTCGGTCGCCAGCAACGCCGGCAAGGTGGCCAGCGAGCCAGGTGGGCCCCATGCCAGCACCTCCGCCACCTTCTCGGCGCCGGCACCGGTACCGCCGCCGGAGCGATCGCCGGAGTTCAGGAACAGGCTGGTCAACATGTAGAGGACGATCACCGCGAATCCGACCAGCATCCCCAGATCGCGCCCGCGCCGGGACGACATCAGGGAAGCCATCGAGGTGGCCGCGGCTCGTGACAGCACCACACAGGTCACCAGCTGCAGCGCGGCGCACAGCAGGCCGATCGGGAACATCCAGCCGGAGACCGACAGTCCGATGGCCGCTCCGATCAACACGATCATGTTGGCGACCGGGAGGTAGCCGATCAGCGAGGAGACCAGCAGTCCGCGCTGCAGGGTTCCGAGCCGAAGCGGCAACAGGGCGAACCTGGCCGGGTCGACGGTTTCGTCGACACCGAAGGCCACCAGCGGTGTCAGCACCCAGGCGATCAATTGCAGGCTGAACAGTCCGGTGATCGCCAGGTATCCGGCTTCCGGTGCCTTGCGCAGCAGGCTGAGCGCGAAGGCGAGGCCCAACAGGACCACCAGCAGCAGCGCGAAGCCGGCCAGCATCCCGGCCCGCCTTGCACCCGGCTGGGCTCGCAGCCGGCTGGTCACCAGCCGCCATTTCAGGCTTGCGAAGATCGCAACCATTCCAGCTCCCCCGTCCCCCGCTCGCGCCCACCGATGAGGTGGAAGAAGGCGTCGTCCAGCGACTGTGCGTCCCCACGGACTGCCGACAGTTCGCCGGCCGCGACGATCCGGCCGTCACTCATCACCGCGAGGTGGCTGCACAGTTCCTCGACCAGGGCCATCACGTGCGAGGAGAAGATGACGGTGCCGCCGGAGGAGCAGTAGTCGGCGAGGACTCCGCGGATCACCCGAGCCGACACCGGATCTACAGCTTCCAGCGGTTCGTCCAGCAACAACAGTGGCGGTGAGTGCAACAGCGCGGCCGCCAGGGTGATTTTCTTGCGCATGCCGGTGGAGTAATCGGCGACCAGTTTGTTGCCGGCATCCGCCAGGTCCAGGACGTCCAGCAGTTCGGTAGCCCGATGCGTCACCACCTCGACGGGAAACCCGCGCAACCGGCCGAGGTAGTTGAGCAGCTCGGCCCCGGAGAGCCGCTCGAACAACCGGAGACCGTCCGGCAGCACGCCCATCCTGGCCTTGGCGCTGACCGGGTCGACCCAGACGTCGACGCCCGCAACGAACACCCGGCCGGCATCCGGGCGGAGCAACCCGGTGATCATCGACAGGGTGGTGGTCTTGCCGGCGCCGTTCGGACCAACCAGGCCGAAGAAGGATCCGGCCGGCACATCCAGATCGATGGCGTCCACTGCCAGCTTCTCGCCGAATCGCTTGGTCAGCCCACGCAGCGCCAGGGCCTGGCCGGCGGTGGAGGCGTCCATCGGGGCCGTCGCCGGGTATGCGGGGATCAGCGGCGATCTGCCGAGCGCAGGGTTCTCCGATGCTGCGTTCTCCGATGCAGGGTCTTCGGTGGCGGGGCGTGCAGGCGCGGGGCGCTCGGGCGCGAGGTGTTCCGGCGCACGATGTTCAGGGGTGGGCGACATCGATGCGGATCCCGACATGGCGCCAACCCTGCCACACCGGATCATGTCGAACGAAAGTGAGTGATCACGCCCGTCGACGACGCGGAGCGGTCCGATCACCCTGCGGAACCCCTTCTCCGAGTACATGACGGGCATCGCCGCCCACCCGGCGAACCAAGCGGGGTGCCGTCGTCAGATCGGGACGAACAGGTGCAGCAGTGCCCAGGCCACCACGACGCTGGGTAGCAGCGAATCCAACCGCTCCATGATCCCGCCGTGACCGGGCAGCAGGGTACCCATGTCCTTGACGCCGAGGTCCCGCTTGATCAACGACTCGGCGAGATCACCGACCACGGCGACAATGGTGAGCACCGCGCCGACCACCACGCCCTGCCACCAGGGATGATCGAGCATCATCGACACCGACAGGGCACCGCCGGCCATCGCCGCGATCGCCGATCCGGCCAAGCCCTCCCACGACTTCTTGGGCGAGAACGACGGCGCCAACAGATGCCTGCCGAAGAACACGCCCGCCGCGTAACCGCCGGTGTCCGAGCAGGCGACGACGATCAGGAAGGTGAGAGCCCGCTGCGCTCCGTCGTGCGGCTGCACCAGCAGAGTGGCGAACGAGCCGAACATCCCGAGGTAGACGACCAGGAAAACGCTGGCGGACACGTCGCGCAGGTAGCCGTCCGCACCGCGCGGGAATCGCCAGAGCAGGCAGAGCAGGGCGGTCAGAGCGACCCCGAGAGCCTGCGCCCGGTGTTCCCATGGCCAGGCCAGCGCGATGATCGCCAACGAGCCGAGTCCTACTGGCAGCCAAGCGATCTCGATGTCGCGGGCTCGCCGCAGCGTCTGCGTCATCTCCCAGACACCGGCCAGAACGGCGGCGGCCACGATCGCCACGAATGCGGGCCGGTACAGCAGCAAGGCGGCCACGATCAGGGCGCCGAGACCGATGCCGACGCCGATGGCCATCGGCAGATCCCGGCCGGCTCGCGACGACGGCGCTGCCGCAATGGATGGCTCCCGAATCGATGGCAGCAGAGCCGGTGGTGATCCAGTCGGCGGCGATCCAGACGCCGGGGATCCAGACGCCGGGGATCCAGACGCCGGTGACCCAGACGGTGAAGATCCAGACAACGGCGGGGCCGGCGATGCTGGCGGCGGCACGGTCGCGGAATCGGTAGCCGGCCCGGTTCCGTCCGACGGAACGCTCGCCGAACCCGAGTCAGTCGTGCTCATCAGACCTCGAGCAGCTCGGCTTCCTTGTGCTTGACGAGTTCGTCGATGTTGGCGACGTACTTGTCGGTGGTGGACTGCAGGTCCTTCTCGGCGCGGGACACCTCGTCCTCGCCGGCCTCGCCGGCCTTGGAGATCCGGTCGAGTTCTTCCTTGGCCTTGCGGCGGATGTTGCGCACCGCCACCTTGGCGTCCTCGCCCTTCGTCCTGGCCTGCTTGCCGAGCTCCCTGCGCCGATCCTCGGTGAGCTGAGGAAAGACGATCCGCAGTATGGTCCCGTCGTTGGACGGGTTGAACCCGAGATCACTTTCCTGCAAAGCCTTTTCGATGTTCTGCAGCTGGCTGCCGTCGTACGGCTTGATGATCGCCATCCGCGCCTCGGGCACGGTGATGGTGGCCATCTGGGTGAGCGGCGTCGGCGTCCCGTAGTACGCCACGCTGATCCTCGAGAACATGTTCGGGTTGGCCCGACCGGTCCGCAGCGTGGCCAGGTCCTCCTTCACGACGCTCACGGCCTTCTCCATTTTCTCCTCGGCGTCGAGGAGGGTGTCGTCGATCATGGTGTCCCTTTCGTTCGAGCCGGGTGACGGGCGATCGTGGCTGCTCGGAGTGCCACCGGGACGTCACCACCGAGTGCAGCCACGCTGGGGAACGGCCGAGCCGGACCCCACCGTGTGGAGCCACGGTAGTGAACGGCGGAGCCGGTACCTAGCCAGGAGTGTGCACCAGAGTGCCGATCTGCTCTCCGCGCACCGCTTTGGCGATATTGCCCTGCTCGAGCAGGTTGAACACGATGATCGGCATCGCGTTGTCCATGCACAGGCTGAAGGCGGTGGCATCGGCGACCTGGAGACCACGTTCCAGCACCTCGCGATGAGAGATTTCGGTGAACATCTTGGCGCTGCGGTTGTGCCGTGGATCGGCATCGAACACGCCGTCGACGGCCTTGGCCAACAGCACCACCTCCGCGCCGGTCTCCAGGGCCCGCTGAGCTGCCGTGGTGTCGGTGGAGAAGTACGGCATTCCGACGCCGGCGCCGAAAATCACGACCCGGCCCTTCTCCAGATGCCGGACGGCCCGGCGCGGGATGTAGGGCTCGGCGACCTGGCCCATGGAGATTGCGGTCTGCACCCTGGTGTCCAGATGCTGCTCCCGTTCGAGGAAGTCCTGCAGGGCCAGGCAGTTCATCACGGTGCCCAACATGCCCATGTAGTCCGAACGCGCCCTGTCCATCCCGCGGGTCTGCAGTTCCGCGCCGCGGAAGAAGTTGCCGCCGCCGATCACCAAACCGACCTGTACACCTTTGCGCACCACATCGGCGATCTGCTCCGCGACCGTGGAGACGACGGTGGGGTCGATCCCGACCTCGCCGGCGCCGAACATCTCGCCGCCCAACTTCAGCAGCACCCGTTTGAACGCCCGCCGTGGACCCGACGGCCCGCTTCCGGGAGCACCGGCGTGCGGTGACTCCGTCAGCACCCCGGTCACCGCCGCTGCCGTCCAGACAGGACCGGCGGTGATCCGCGATCGCCTGGCGGCTGCCGATCAGTCATCGGCTGCCCGTGGTCGGTCACCGTCATTGCCTCACCCTTTCGCCGCCGTACCCATCCTGCCCGATCCTCGGCCGGCGGACGCACCTTGAGTGCGCCGGAAGTGTTCACCGGCCGTCCGGGAATGTTCCCGGACGGCCTGCCGCCACCTGTCAGGCGGTGCCGACCTCGAACCTGGTGAACGCCTTGATCCTCACGCCGGCCTCATCGAGCAGGGACCCGACGGCCTTCTTGGAGTCCAGCACGCTGGGCTGTTCCACCAGCACAGCGTCCTTGTAGAAGCCGTTCACCCGGCCCTCGACGATCTTGGGCAGCGCGGCCTCTGGCTTGCCCTCTTCACGTGCCGTCGCCTCGGCGATCCGCCGTTCCGACTCGACGACGTCGACCGGGACGTCGTCCCTGGTGACGTACCGCGCCTTGAGCGAAGCGATCTGCAGGGCCGCCTGCCGGGCGGTCTCGGCGGCCTCTGCCGTCTCGCCGACGTAGCTGACCAGGACTCCGATGGACGGCGGCAGGTCGGCGGACCGCTTGTGCAGGTACACAGCGGTCGGAGCGTCGAGCCTGACCACCCTGTTGAGCACCACCTTCTCGCCGATCTTGGCCGACAGAGCGTTGATGGCGTCCTCAACGGTGCCGGCGCCGGCGTCACCGATCGGCGCGACCAAGACGGCTTCGACGGTGCCGTCGACGTCAGCGGAGGCGGCGTCGGCCACCTTGGCGGCCAGCTTCGCGAACTCGGCGTTCTTGGCCACGAAGTCGGTCTCGCAGTTGAGTTCGATCAGCACGTTGCCCTCGGTGGCCACCATGCCCTCTGCGGTGGTGCGCTCGGCGCGCTTGCCGATGTCCTTCGCGCCCTTGATGCGCAGTAACTCGACGGCCTTGTCGAACTCGCCCCCGGTTTCCTCCAGCGCCTTCTTGCAGTCCATGAAGCCGGCGCCAGTCAGCTCGCGGAGCCTCTTGACGTCGGCGGTGGTGTAGTTCGCCATGCTGGTCGGTCGTCCTGTCTGTCGAATGATGCGGATTCAGTCGTCGGTGTCGTCGGTGACATCGGCGGCCGGAGTGTCGGCCGCCGCGGTTGCCGCGGTTGCCGACGGTGTGCCAACCGCCGGCGGGGCCGCGGCCGGAGCGCCGTCTGCGGACGCCGCTGCGGCCGACGTGTCCCCCGGTGCGACCGGGGAACCGGCCTCGGCCTCCGCCTCGTTCGCGGCCAGTAGCTCGCGCTCCCATTCGGCGAGCGGTTCCTCACCCGAGGCAACCGCAGCCCCACCGGAGCGGGCGAGCAGACCGGCGGCGACCGCCTCGGCCACCACCTTGGTGAGCAGTCCGGCGGACCGGATGGCGTCGTCGTTGCCCGGGATCGGGAAATCGACTTCGTCGGGATCGCAGTTGGTGTCCAGCACTGCGACCACCGGGATGTTCAGCTTGCGGGCCTCGCCGACGGCGATGTGCTCCTTCTTGGTGTCGACGATCCAGACGGCACCGGGCACCCTGGACATGTCCCGGATGCCGCCAAGGGTCTTGGCCAACTTGTCCTTCTCCCGCGTCATCAGCAGCACCTCCTTCTTCGTGCGGCCCTCGAACTCGCCGGACGACTCCATCGCCTCCAGGTCCTTCAGACGCTGCAGACGCTTGTGCACCGTGGAGAAGTTGGTGAGCATTCCACCCAGCCAGCGATGGTTGACGTAGGGCATGGATACTCGGGTGGCCTGCTCGGCGATGGCTTCCTGGGCCTGACGTTTGGTGCCGACGAACAGCACGCTGCCGCCGTGGGCAACTGTCTGGCTGACGAACTCGTAGGCCCGATCGATGTAGGAGAGCGTCTGCTGCAGATCGATGATGTAGATGCCGTTGCGCTCGGTGAAGATGAATCGCTTCATCTTCGGGTTCCAACGACGGGTCTGATGCCCGAAGTGGACACCCGCGTCGAGCAGTTGACGCATGGTGACGACAGCCATGGCTGTCCTTTCCAGTTGCGCGCGACTCCGGTCTGCGGACGTGCTCGGCCGGCAACACGCTGATTCGGTTGTGCCCGCGACCGGTCGGCCGTGAGCCCTGACGCCCTCGGTGCACCGCTCAACACTGCTGCTGAGACCTCGATGCGCTCCGCCGATGCGGTTGGGTGGAAGCGGCCGCTGGATTGGGCGTGCGAAGTCACCTCGCTCGGGCGAGGTGCTGGGTCGATGGTACGGGAGCGCGGCTGCGATCCGCGAATCGCCGGCCCCTGCTGACGCCGGCAGCGGCTGACGTTTCGCACCGGCGAGTTGTACACACGGTGAGCGGTGTCCACAACTGCGGAGCGCTGGTGGCGAATCCGGCAGTGGGTCGGACAGTCTCGTGCGGTGCGACAGATTGTCCGGATCAAGGCGTTGGCCGCCGTGTGCGGTGTGACGGCTGTGGTCGCACCGTTCCCTGTGCCGTCGCCTGCGCACGCCGATGTCCGGCCAGCGATGTCGATTCATCATCGGCCGGCATGGAGCAATTCGGTGGACGGCTCGTCGGCAACAGCGGGGTGGTCACCGGGACCGAAGATGCTCGGGTATGCGCGCGTCGGGAGCGGCTTCGTCCTGCCCCTGACCGGTCCGGCGTCCGTCGTGACTCCGTTCCGGCCACCCGCCCAGCGGTGGGGCCGAGGACACAGGGGCGTCGATCTCGCGGCCGCGGCAGGGACCCAGATCCGGGTTTCCGGCGCCGGAGTCGTCGTCTTCGCCGGTAAGCTGGCTGGCCGTAACGTGGTATCGGTCCGCCACAGCGAGTCGCTGCGCACCACCTACGAGCCGGTCCGGCCACTGGTTCGGGTGGGCGAGCAGGTCTCCGTCGGCCAGCCGATCGGTGTGCTGGAGACCGGCCATGAAACGTGCTGGCCGGGCACCTGCCTGCACTGGGGCGCCCGGATCGGCGCCGACCACTATCTGGATCCGATGTCGCTGCTGACCGGGTGGCGGGTCCGCCTCCGACCCTGGGACGGCGCCACTGATCGCTGACCCACGGACGTCAATACCGGGGCATCGATTCTGTGCATCGATTCTGTGTATCCGGATCAGTACGGCGAGTGCCCGAACACCTGGACTGTGTCGCCGTAATCTAGGGCGTTCCAGTAGTAGGTCGCTGCCGAGTGCGAGAGGTGCACGCATCCGTGGGACTGGATGTTCAGGCTGCCCTCGTGGAACGCTGTTCCGCCGTCGAAGAAGATCGCATAGGGCATCGGCGCATTGTCGAAGATCGACGAGCGGTGATCGATGTCCTTCCAGTACACCGAGAAGGTGCCCGGATCTGTGCGGTAACCCGCCCGACCGGACAGCATGGGGACCGGTCCGTAGATGATCCGGCCACCCTCCTGAATCCAGGTGGTGTTGTGGGTCAGGTCGATGCAGGCGCGCGCGCTCGAGGAGCAGGGATTGCTCGGAGTGCTGGGTTGCCGAACGGTGACAGCCCTGGCGACCACCCCGTTGGTGTAGCGGAGATCGCCGGCGTAGCGGACCTTCACCGAATGAACACCCGGTGACAACCTCGGCAGGCTGAGGGAGGCGGCACCGGAGGAGTTCAGCGAACCGACCGACACGGTGTGGTCATCAACCAGGGCCGTCACCTGCCCCGAGGCAGCCCGTGGCCCACCGCCGATGCTCACGCTCACCCGTCCACCACTGGTGGAAGCGGACAGCGACGTGATCGCGACGGATGGCGCCATCCGACTCGTCGCGAAGCGCACAGCACGCGAACCGGATGCGATAGCGCTGGAGCCCGAGTAGCTCACGGTGAAGACGTTGTTGCCCGGAGTGCTGACGAGCCTGAAGTGCACCTGGGCCGCACCGGCGCTCAGGGCGGCGGATCCGACGTAACGCCCGTTCTCCGAAACGGTGACGGTTCCGGTCGCCCTGCCGAGGTTTCTGGCCGAGACGGCCATGCTCATGGTGGTGTTCGAGCCGAACGGCGGGCTCGACCCGGGTACAGCCACGGAGATCACCGGAGTGGCTCGGACGACCGTCACCGTCGTCTGGGTGGCTGAGGTGCCGATGCCGCCCCCCGACGGCAGGAAGTAGACCTGCAGCCGGTGCGAACCCACAGCGATGCTTCCCTGCAACGTCCAACTGGTCTGGCCCTGGCCGCTGGTGAGCGACTCGGCGGCCAACTTCCCATCGAAGAAATAGCGCACCCGGCCGGCCGCCGGCCGGCCGTTGACGGTGGCGACGGCCACCGCGGATATGGGAGTTCCGTACTGCTGAACCGGACTGGACAGTCGCACCACCAGGCTGGAGGGCGAGGCCGCTGCGGCATCGACGGCCGGGGAGGCGGCAAAGCCGACCAGCAGCATCAGCGCAAAGGCTGCCGCGCGCGAATGCCGGGGGCGGCTGGGGATGGGTCGGTCGGGTGAGTTCGTCTCGGCCTGCATGGTGGTTCTCCTCAACACTGATGGGCCCCCGAAGACAGGCCGGGTGAAACTGGATGCACCGTGCCGGGGCGCGGTCATCGTACCGTGGATGCGCGTCGTCGGGGTCAGGTTGCGTGCCGGTCCCTCAGGGACGATGAATCACCCGTACGGCATTGGGGAATCACCCATACGGAGCAGCCATAGTGACGTGTTGCCGATCGTCTCGAGGCGGGTCGAACTACCCAACATGCGCCCTTCCGCCTGCCAACGTCACTCGACCGCCCGACTCGGGCAACTGCAGACGTCTGCGCGACGCCAACTGCCGGTTTACCGCCCGACTCGGGCACTTGCAGGTCTGCGCGCCTCCAACTGCCGGTTTACCGCCCGACTCGGGCACTTGCAGACGTCTGCGCGACGCCAACTGCCGGTTTTCCGCCCGACTCGGGCAACTGCAGACGTCTGCGCGACGCCAACTGCCGGTTTTCCGCCCGACTCGGGCAACTGCAGACGTCTGCACCCCGCCAACTGCCGGTTTACCGCCCGACTCGGGCACTTATGTGCGCTGGCAGGCGGAGGCCGGGGCGTGCCCGCGCGGCCGAACTGCCGTGCTCAGGCGCGCGGATGGGCCTGCCGGTAGACCGCGGCCAATCGCTCGGCCGAGACATGCGTGTAGATCTGGGTGGTCGAAAGGCTCGCGTGCCCGAGCAATTCCTGCACCGTTCGCAGATCCGCGCCACCCGACAGCAGGTGGGTGGCGGCGGTGTGGCGAAGGCCGTGCGGACCCAGATCGGGCCCGCCGTCGACGGCGGAAGTCCGGCGGTGCACCAGGATGCGCACGGCCCGTTGGTCTATTCGCCGCCCGCGGCGGCCCAGGAACACCGCCGGACCGCAACCCTCGACGGCGAGCTGGAGGCGGCCCTCGCCGAGCCACCGCCCCAGTGCCGCATCAGCCGGTTCACCGAACGGAACACTCCGCTCCTTCGCTCCCTTGCCCAGCACCCGAAGCAGCCGGCGCGTCCGATCGAGGTCCCCCATATTCAGACCGGTGAGTTCGGAGACCCTGATGCCCGTGGCATACAGGATCTCCAGAATGGCCTGGTCCCGTAGAGCCAACGCCCGATCGACCTTGTCAGGCCGTCGCGCACCACCCAACCCGGCAGCTCGTGGTCGCGGATCGTCTGAATCTCCGGGGCTCCCGCCGTCCAGCATCGACCTGGCCTGATCCTCCCGCATCACTGCGGGCAGCATGCGAGCCGCCTTGGGGGACGCCAATCGCGCTCCCGCGTCGGCGACGGAGCGACCGGTCCTGCAGCACCAACCGGTGAATGCCCTGGCTGCCGCGGCACGGCGGGCCAACGAGGAAGGAGCAGCGCCCGAGGACCGCAGGCGCGCGAGCCAACTGCGCAGGTGTGCCAGCTCGAGCCCTGACGGTTCGCTCAGACCCATCCGGGCCGCGTGATCGAGCATCGATGCGACGTCTGCGGTGTAGGCGGCGACGGTCGCTCCGGACAGCGAGCGCTCCGATGCCAGATGCCTGACGAACCCGTCGAGCGACGACGCCATCTCCGGCGGCAGCGACATCCGCCTCGTCGCCGTCGCCGACCGCCGACTGGTCATGCCGAGACACTGAACGGCGCCGACCCGATGGTCAAGAAGACTCGCGGTCTTCCCGCTTGCTGTCGGCCACCACGGCATGCGCAGTGCCATGCCGGCGCATGTTCCGGCCGCTAGCCAGTGGACGAGCTTTGGTTCACATTCCGGTGGTCGTCAGTCGAGCACCCGGCGCCAGTGGGCGCCGTCGCGCCGGGCGAGTTGCCGGATCTCGAGTTCGGCCAGCGCGATCAACACGTCAGCGCCCGGGACTCCGGATTCCTCAGCGATCTGCCACACCGTCGTGCTGCCGCGGGCCGGCAGCGCGTCGTATACCTTCACCGCTTCCGGGCTCGCCGCGTCCGTGGGTCTCGCCGCCGCCGCCGGCCGCTCGGTGAGGTCGTGTTTGCCCAGTGCTTCCAGCACGTCGGAGACGTTCGCTGCCAGGATCACGCCCTCTCCGCGGAGCAGGTCGTGGCAACCTGCCGACATCGCGGACGTGACCGGTCCCGGCACGGCCATTACCACACGATTCAGTTCCCTGGCAGCATTGGCAGTGCTGATGGTGCCCGACCTGCGCCCGGCCTCCACGACCACGGTGACCGCACCGAAGGCCGCGATCAGTCTGTTGCGCACCAGAAATCTGTGCCGTGCCGGTGTGGTGCCGGGCGGGTACTCGGTGACGACGGCGCCCCCGCCGGCGGCGATCTCGTCGACCAGCTCGCGGTTGGCGATCGGGTAGACCCGATCGATGCCGCAGGCCAGGACCGCCAACGTCGCCGCCGGACCGGACGCGAGCATGGCCCCCCGGTGCGCCGCGGCATCGACGCCGAAGGCAGCTCCGGACACCACCAGACATCCGCGGGCGGCCAGGTCGCCGGCCAACTCCGACCCGATCCGCCGTCCGTAGGCGGTGCAGGCCCGGCTGCCGATGATCGTCACCACTGCTCGCTGGTCCTGCGGAAGCCGTCCACCACGCACGTACAATCCGAGGGGTTCCGGGAGATGCGGGCGGTTCGCCATCGCGAAGGCGATCATGGTGGCGTCCGGCCATTCCTCGTCCTCCGGGATGACCAGCCGGGCGCCGGCATTGCCTGCGCCGAGCAGATCAGCGATCGCCAGGTCGCGGAGGTCGGTCGCTTCCCGCCCGTCCGTGCGGGCGATGATCGCCCGCCGGACAGCCGTCGGCACAGCTCCGTCGCAGATCCGGTCCCAGGCGGTGAGAGGCCCCCGTTCGGCGATGAAGGCTGCCAGGGCCGGAGCCGGTGGTTCGGCCACCCGCATGAGGCCGGCTCTGGCGATGTGCAGATCGTCGGTCATTGCCGGCTGCGACATGCCGGTCCTCGTAGGCCCACTCACAGGTCCTCCCCGCACCGCAGTGCCAACGCCCGACCGACATCGCGTCGGCTGGGCACGTCCCTGCCTGCCAGGTCGGCGGAGGTCAGAGCCAGCCGCAGCACCCGATCGAATCCCCGGCCGGTGAGTCGGCCGGCGCGCACCGCCCGTTCCACCAGCTCGGTGTCCTGTGCGTCGGCGCACCACCGGCGCCTGATCACCGGCCCCGGCACCTCGGCGTTCATCCGCCACGGCGTCGACCGCCAGCGGAAGGCCGCGCGGTGTCTGGCCGCCAGTACCCGTTCCGCGATCGGCGCCGAAGGCTCGGGGCTCTCCGCGCTGCGGGTGAGGGCGGCCGGGTCGAGCGGTGGAAGATCGACCCTGATGTCGATCCGGTCGAGCAACGGGCCCGAGAGGCGGTTCAGGTACCGCCGGCGAACACCGGACGGGCAACTGCAGTCCAGGTCCCTGGCCGCCGCGCACGGGCAGGGGTTGGCTGCCAGCACCAGCTGGAATCGGGCCGGATACCTGACGGCGCCGTTCGCCCGGGCGAGCATCACGCCACCCGATTCGAGGGGTTGCCGCAGTCCGTCGAGCACAGTCGGTCTGAATTCGGGGGCTTCGTCCATGAACAAGACCCCACGGTGAGCAAGGCTGACACTTCCGGGCCGGATCAGTCCGCTGCCGCCGCCGATCACCGCCGCCAGCGACGCAGTGTGGTGCGGATCGATGAAGGGCGGATGGGTGATCAGCGGCATGTCGTCGTCGAGATTGCCGGCAACGGAATGCACCGCGGTGACCTCGAGCGACTGCTCTGCGTCCAGACCGGGCAGCAGGCCAGGGAGCCGTGTTGCCAGCATCGTCTTACCCGCGCCGGGCGGGCCGATCATCGCCAGGTGGTGCCCGCCGGCCGCGGCCACCTCGAGCGCCGCCCGCGCCTCAGGCTGGCCGAGCACGTCTGCCATGTCCGGCAGCCGCGGCGGCTGCTTCTTCGGCACTCCAGGGTTCGTGACCAATCGATCGGAGTCGCCGTTCAGGTGCGAGAGCAGATCGATCAGTTCGGTGACTCCGTGCACGTGCAACCCCGACAGTGTGGCCTCGGTCAAATTGCCGACCGGAACGATCGCCTCCCGCCGCCCGGCAGCTCTGGCCGCCAGGAGCAGCGGCAGTACACCGCGGACCGGGCGGACAGTCCCGTCCAGCCCAAGCTCGCCCAGCAGTACGGTCCCACCGACCTTGCCCTCTGGTACCACACCGGCCGCCTCCAGCAGCGCGACCGCGAGCGCAAGGTCGTAAGCGGCGCCCTTCTTCGGCAGGGCGGCAGGCGACAGAGCGAGGGTGATGCGCTTGTCCGGCCATTTACAGCCGGAATTCATCACCGCTGCGCGCACTCGATCTCTCGCCTGATACACCGCCGCGTCCCCCAGCCCGATCACCGTGGTGCCTGGTAATCCGCCGGCCAGGTCGGCCTCCACCTGGATGAGATGCCCGGAGACTCCGTCCAGGGCTACCGACCAGGTGCGCGCCAGCGCCATCAGAACGCTCCGGGCAGGTAGGTGATCCGCGGCTCGCCCCCGGGCGGCCACAACACCGCGATCACGTCGAACTGGGTGGGTCGCCAGTCGCTGAGATGCGTCGACAGCCAGAGGGTAGCCAGCCGCCGAATCTTGCGGCGCTTGCCCCGCGTCACCGATTCGGCCGGAATCCCGTAGCCCTCGCCGCTGCGGGTCTTCACCTCACAGAAGTAGACCCGGCCGATGCCGTCGGTGGCGATGATGTCGAGTTCGCCCTCGCGGCACCGCCAGTTCCGCTCCAGCACGACCAGACCCAGATCGGTCAGATGCTCCGCGGCAAGGTCTTCCCCGCGACGACCCAGGTCCCGGCGCGGATCGATCGGGCGGGCGGGCCGGCGGGCGGGTACGTCCGTTTGCCCCACGATGGTCCGTCCGTGCACAGCCTTCCGGCTGCACGCTGCGCCCGATCCACCCGCAGCGCCCGATCCACCCGCAGCGCCCGATCCACCCGCAGCGCCCGATCCACCCGCAGCGCCCGATCCACCCGCAGCGTTCCGTCTATCCATTGCGCCCGATGCACCAGCTGTGTTCGATACACCCGCGGTGTTCGATCCAGCCGCGGTGTTCGATCCAGCCGCTGCGTCCGATCCACCCACGCTGCTCCCCCATCCGAACGGCTCCCGTCGACCGGTCGCCGAGGTCACCGAAGAATGGCGGACCCGGCAAGATGACAGCGCCCGGCCGGCCGGGAATGTGGATGGATCGGGGTATGTGGACTACTCGATGCTGTCGGGGAGCCGGAGGTCGGGTTTGTCGAGCTCCTCGACATTGACGTCCTTGAACGTCACCACCCGTACGTTCTTCACGAATCGCGCCGGCCGGTACATGTCCCAGACCCAGGCGTCGGACATCCGCACTTCGAAGTACATGTCGCCCTCGGGGTTGCGCACCTGAAGGTCGACGGCATTGCAGAGGTAGAAACGTCGTTCGGTCTCGACCACATAGGCGAACTGGCCGACGATGTCCCGGTACTCGCGGTACAGCGAAAGCTCCATCTCCGTTTCGTACTGCTCAAGATCCTCGGCGCTCACTGACCCACCATTTCTGCCTCGCTGTTCAAGAAGCTGTCGGGAGCACTGCCGTGAACACTGTCGGAAGACCTGTCGGGAAAATCCTTGGCGTCCGCCCCATCATCGCTCACCAGCCGCCAACTGCGGCGGTGAACGGCGCTCGGACCGTGCCTCCGGATCGCGGCCAGGTGTTCTGGCGTCCCATAGCCTTTGTTCACCGCGAACGCATACTCGGGAAAGTACGGGTCGAGCCCGGTGAGCAGCCGATCGCGCTCGGTCTTGGCCAGCACACTGGCGCCGGCGACGGCGGCGCAGGTGAGGTCGGCCTTCACCTTCAGATGCACCGGCGGTCTCGGCGGCGCCGTCGTCTGCGGCTGCATCGACGGCGATCCCGAGGGTTCGTCGAACAACGACGGCTGGCATTCCTCCGGCGGCGCCAGATAGTCGTGCTTGCCGTCGAGCAGGATCGCATCCACCCTGTCCAACTGGCCGAGTGCCCGCTGGGCAGCGGCCCGCAACGCCGCCATGATCCCGACAGCGTCGATCTCCACAGCCGTGGCGTGGCCGACGGCGAACTCCTTGGCCCACCGGCGCAACGGGGAGATCAGCGACTCGCGGGCAGCCGGGGTGAGTAGCTTGGAGTCCCGCAGACCGTCCGGCACCCGGCCGATCCGTTCGGTCACCACCAGCACCCCGATCGTCACCGGCCCGGCCAGCGCACCCCTTCCGACCTCGTCCATCGCGGCCAGCCGCAGACAGCCGTCACGGAGCAGGGACTTCTCCAGCCGCAGGCTGGGTCGGTACAACGACCGCCGGGTGGCGCTGACCGAACGCTGTGGAGCAACCGTCACTGGCGTCACCCGCCGTTGCGGTGGTCGATCTTCGGATCACCGATGGTGTCCCAGCGGGAGATCGGCATGATGATGAAGATCGCCTTGCCGATGACGTCGGCAACCGGAACGGGGCCCTGGCAGCTACCCGGGTCCCCCCCGCCTTGGCACTGGTACGACGAGTCCGCGGATCTCGAGCGATGGTCGCCCATCACCCACAGCTGGCCGACCGGCACGGTCACCGGCCCGAAACAGCGCTGTGACACGTTGATCCGGGCGGCCTGCGCAAGGTGTGCCTGGCTGCAGTCGCGGACCCCGGGAATGAACTGTAAGGGCTCGTAGATGTATGGCTCGTTGAGTGCCACCCCGTCGACCAAGACGTTCCCGGTCGCATCACAACACCTCACGGTCTGACCACCGACGGCGATCACCCGCTTCACGTAGTCCTTCTCGTTCGGCGGGGCGATGCCGACCACCGAACCCACGGCCTGGCCGAGTTTGCCGAGCCAGCTGCTCGGGCCGGGAATGTTGGCCTCTGCCGCCCACGTCGGCGGCCCCTTGAACACCACCACGTCGCCGGGTTCCGGATCGCTGAAGTCGTTGATCACCTTGTTCACCAGGATCCGGTCGCCACCGGATTCCACCCCGTGCAGTGTCTGCTCCATCGAACCCGAGGGCACGTAGTACACCTTGAACAGGAACGTCTGGATCAGAAACGTCAGCACGAAGGCCGTCACCAGCAGGATCGGCACCTCGATCCACCACGGCCGCTTCTTCGCCGGCTTGCGCCGACGCCGGGACTTCTCCCGCCACCGCTGGACGGCAGCGGTGTGTTCGTCGTTGTCGTCCCGAGGCGCAGTGCCGGACAAGCGATCGTCCCCGTCGGCGTGGTCGACACCCTCGTCGACATCGACGCCTGCCCTGGTCCCGGCCCTCACGGATGCCGTACCGGACGCGCCGGGTCCGCCGATCCGGTGAGCGTGCGCCTGCTCGGCGGTAGCACCGGTGTCGCGTGGTGAGGCGGGGTCGGCGGGTACAGCAACGCCCGCGTCAGACTCGGTGGCGTCGGAGTCGGCGCGGGCGTGCGATGGCTCGTTCATCAGTGGACAGGCTACGTGCCTGAACCGTGCGGACGCGGCGGGATCCCGGTCAGCGCGCAGTGTCGCGCTTCTCCTTGATCTTGGCCGCCTTGCCCCGCAGCTCGCGCAGGTAGTACAGCTTGGCGCGGCGTACGTCGCCACGCGTGACCAGCTCGATCCGGTCGAGGTTGGGCGAATGCACCGGGAAGGTGCGCTCGACGCCCACGCCGAAGCTCACCTTACGAACGGTGAACGTCTCGCGGATGCCCCCGCCCTGTCGGCGGATGACATGGCCGGCGAAGACCTGGATCCGTGAGCGCGTTCCCTCGATGACCTTGACGTGCACCTTCACTGTGTCGCCGGGACGGAAGTCCGGGATGTCCGTCCGCAATGAGGCGGAGTCCAGGGCGTCCAGGGTGTTCATGGGTATTTCCTCTTCACTCTTGCGTCGTTCAACTCGCGATGATCACGCCCGGCCCCCGTTGGGCGGGACGGCACGAAGCGCGGCGCGGCGCCGAGCTCCGGTACTTCGGTGGGGGTCGACTTCGGTGGTGTCGCTAATGCGCGGGCAGCATGGAACCAAACCTGCGGGTGGCAACTGATCCAGTTTGCCACCAAGCAGGGTGGATCACGAAATCACCCGCGGTCGCCAGGGTTCTCCTGGATCAGTCAATCGCTGCTGCGATCACCGGTTCGAGCACGTCCCACACCCGACAACGGAAGGCTCGGTGGCGCTGTCCCCCAGCTGAAGGTGGTGGTCCGGTCGAGAACCTCCCGGCGAGCGACCAGATGGCAGGAACCGAAGCGCGGACAGGAGCCGGTCGGACGGCCGACGAGATCGAGACCGCCGTACCGCGGACGCTCCGCCTCCGGTGCGCCGTCATCGGCACCGGCGAACATCGTGTGCTCCCCACGAGGGTCCAGGCGCCGGCTACGACCGGGTCGAGTCCGCCGGGAGAGATACCGGTCTCGAACTTGCAGGACGTCCCGAGCACCCAACCACATCAGCAGCACCAGGAAGATCCCGGGCAGCAGCACAGCGATGGCGTCGGTGACGGCCTGCCAGATTCCGGCAGGAAAATCACGTAGCACCGACCTACCCTGGGAGGCGGTTTCCGATCTCGCGATCAGATTTCACCGGAGGGCCATGACCGATCACGACGATTACGAGTACGCGCCGCTTCGGCTGGACCCGACGGTGTCCCGGTCCGCGGCCGCGAGCATGCTGGCCATTCATGCCGAGTTCTCCGGGTGGGAGCTGGCCAGGGTGCTCAAGTTCCCCGACGGCACCCGCCGGATCTGGCTACGCCGCCGCCGCACCGGCGGGCTGGTGCCAGGGCTGACCGCCTGACCTTGCTGGGGTGACCCGCTTGAATCCTCCAGCTCCGGGCTCACGGCCGGAAGGCGGTCGTCAGCAGGAGCGCAGCAGCCGATCGAGCACCCGGGTGCCGAACTTCAGTGCATCGACCGGCACCCGCTCGTCCACCCCGTGGAACAGCGACGAAAAATCCAGGTCCGCGGGCAGCCGCAGCGGCGAGAACCCGAACCCGGCGATGCCCAGCCGGGAGAATGCCTTGTTGTCCGTCCCGCCGGAGAGCATGTACGGAATGGGGTGGCCGCCCGAGTCCTCGTCGCGGATGGCCGCCTTCATCGCCTCCACCAGTGGGCCCTCCCACGGGTACTCCAGCGGCGGCGAGACGAACCAATCGATCTGCACGCCGTCGCCGGCGATGTCGGCGACCTCCGCCTGGAACGACTCCAGCTGCCCGGGCAGCACCCGGCAGTCGACCGTGGCCGCGGCCGTCGAGGGGATGACGTTCATCTTGTAGCCGGCGGTCAGCGTCGTCGGGTTCGCCGTGTTCCGCAGGGTCGCGTTGACCATTCTGGACACCGGTCCGAGCTTGCCGACGGCGCCTTCCAGATCGTCGTCCGGGAACTCCAGGCCGGTCAGCTCGGTGATGCCGGTCAGGAACGCATCGACCGTTGCGGTCCGCACGATCGGGAACTCGTGACGGCCCAGCCGGGCCACTGCCTCGGCGATCGTGGTGACGGCGTTGTCCTCGGCGATCATCGACCCGTGGCCGGCCCGGCCGGTCGCCGTCAGGGTCGCCCAGGCGACACCCTTCTCGGCCGCCGCCACCGGATACGCCCGGCGCTGCTGGTCGATGCTGATCGAGAACCCGCCGACTTCGCTGATCGCCTCGGTGGCGCCGGTGAACCATTCGGGACGGTTGTCCACCAGCCAATCGGCGCCGAAAAGGCCACCCGCTTCTTCGTCGGAGACGAAGCAGAAGATCAGGTCCCGGGGCGGAATCACGTTCTCCCGCTTCAACTGCCGGGCCACCGCCAACGTCATGGCGACCATGTCCTTCATGTCGACGGCGCCCCGCCCCCAGACGTAACCGTCCCGGACCGCGCCGGAGAACGGATCGACCGTCCACTCCGACGCATCGGCCGGGACCACATCCACATGTCCGTGGATCAGCAATGCGCCACGCTGAGAATCCGCGCCGGCCAGCCGGGCGACCACGTTGCCGCGGCCTGGTACCGACTCGACGTAGTGCGTCTGGTAGCCGACCTCCTCGAGCTTCTGCTGAACGTACTGTGCGGCCTTCGCCTCCTGGTCACCGATGGTGGCCGGGTCACCGGTGTTCACCGACGGGATGCGGATCAGGTCGCTGCAGAACTCGACGACCTCGTTCTCGGCTGTGCTCGTCATGCCGGTGATCCTAGGTCGGCTGGTCGGTGTCGCCGCCAGGACGGCACGCATCAGCGGACCAGGACGAGCCAGACGCCGAGGCAGTGGCACAGCGCGGCGAGCGAGACACAGGCGTGGAAGAACTCGTGGTAACCGAACGTTCCGGGCCACGGATCCGGCTTTCGCAGCGCGTACATGACGGCGCCCCCGGTGTAGAACAGCCCGCCGGCGCACATCAGCACCACCGGCGCCGCTCCCACCGACTCCACCAGGGCGGGAATAATGAATACTGCCGCCCAGCCCAGCGCGATGTACAGCGGCACGCCGAGCCAGCGAGGCGAGTGTGGCCAGCCCATCTTCAGGGCAACGCCGGCCAGCGCACCGGTCCAGACGACCGCCAGCAGCCAGCCCGCTGCACCCGGAGGCAGGCCGAGGAGCGCGTACGGGGTGTAGGTGCCGGCGATGAACACGAAGATCATCGAGTGGTCGGCTCGCTTCATCCAGGTGCGCGCGGTCGCCGATATCCAGGCGTGCCGGTGGTAGGTGGCGCTGACGGCGAACAGACCGACCAGGGTGACGGCGTACACGGAGCAGGCGAACACCGCTCGGCCGTCCCGCGTCTGGGCGGCGACCACGACGAGGGCAATGCCGACGACGAACGCCACCATGGCCGAGTAGTAGTGGATCCAGCCCCTGGTCCGCGGCCTGAGCCGGACGTCGGGTATCTGTTCCGTCGCCACGCCCGCACCCTACGACACCCACCTGCCGGTATCGACCCTTGAGAACCTGGTAACGGCACGCCGCCGGGTGGTGAACCGGCCATGGCGACCTGAGGTTCCCATGCTCCCGGGAACACGCGGCGGCCGTGCGACGCTGTACCCGGCATGAGATGGCCCTTCGGAAAGGAATCGCCGGTGGACAGCACCCGCAGCTACCCCGTCCAGAAGTCGGACGAGGAGTGGAAAGAGCAGTTGTCGGCACAGGAGTACGCGGTGCTCCGTCGCGCTGGCACCGAACGCCCGGGGACCGGCGAGTACAACGACACCACCACAGAGGGGATCTACGCCTGCCGGGCCTGCGGCGCCGAGCTGTTCCGGTCCGAGGCGAAGTTCGACTCCCACTGCGGTTGGCCGAGCTTCTATCAGCCCACCAGCGCGGACAATGTCGAACTGATCGAAGACCGCACGATGGGGATGCGCCGGGTCGAGGTGCGGTGCGCCAGCTGCGGAAGCCACCTCGGGCACGTTTTCCCCGACGCCCCGCAGACACCCACCGGCGACCGCTACTGCATGAATTCGGTGTCGCTGAAACTGGTCCCGGCCGGCGGCTGAACCGCGGTAACTTCGGCAGCGATGCGGCGCCGATGCACGGCGCTGCGGCTGCGTGGCGCTGCGGCTGCGCGGATGCGCGGCGCTGCGCCAGGCGTCAGAAGGCCGAGCCGGCCGTGCAACCGACGGCGCCGTGCCGATCGTCATCCGGGAAACCACACTCCCCGGAGGACACCATGAGAACACCAAGAGTCGACAACAGGTTCGGTATCGCGCTGATCGCGTTCGGGGCGCTGGCCGTCGCCGGCTGCTCGGCCGCCAGCCCGAGCCCGGCAGCAGGCGCGGGTCCGACCAACGCGACGTTGTCGGCGGCGGCCACAGTGAACGCATCGACCGAAGCCGGAACGAACTCACCGGACGCCATCCCCTCGAACGCGCCGGTGGCCGCCGCGACCGCCGTCCCCACCACCGGTGCGGCGGACGTCGGACGGCGCCTCATCACCGTCCGCGGGGTCGGACAAGTGACCGGCACGCCGGACACAGTCACGATCGTATTAGGAGTCGAGACCACAGCCACCTCGGCCAGTGACGCGCTGACGTCCAACAACACCAAGGCGTCCGCCGTCATCGCCATGCTCAAGGGCAAGGGCGTGGCGGCCAAGGACCTGCAGACTAGCCAGCTGTCGATCAATCCGACCTACAGCAACAAGGAGACCATCACCGGTTACCAGGTGAGGAACCTGTTGACCGTCACGCTGAACGATGTCAGGGGTGCCGGAGCGGCCATCGACGCGGCACAAAGCACCGCCGGCGATGCGATCAGGGTGAATCAGCTGGGGTTCTCGATCGGCGACGACAGCGCGCTGCGGGCGTCGGCGCGAGCCGATGCCGTTCGGAAGGCGAAGGCCCAGGCCGAGCAGATGGCTGAGGCGGCGGGGATCACCCTCGGCCCGGTTGTGTCCATATCCGAGAGCCCGCAGGACGTGTCACGGGTGATGACAGCCGCAGCGGGGATGGCGGACCGTGCAGCGGCGTCCATGCCAATCGAAGCCGGCAGTCAGGATCTGAACGTGGCGGTCCAGATGGTGTTCGCCATCGGCTGAGCGGGCTGACCGAATGACGCTCTCACCAGGCATGGCCCCTTCCAGCAGGACGGTGAGCACGATCTGCCGTAGCGTTCAACCTCAAGCGTCAACGGGAGATTGTGAGCCGGGTCGGTCGACTCCGGTCGCGAGGTCAGTAAGCGAGGAGATCCATGCCGGATGAAGTGACCCCGAGCGAGCCGACCCAGGGTTCCGGATCGGCCGAAGGTTCGTGGCCGGCCGAAGGTTCCGGGCCGGCTGAAAGTCCGGGGTCGGCCGAAGGTTCCGGGCCGGCGTCTCTGGGGACGGAAGCCGGAGGGGACACCGGTTCCGGCGAGCCCGCAGCGGCAACCGTCGACCCGCCTTCCGGCCCAGCCACTGCGGATCTCGGGTCCGGCTCCACCGAGCACATTGCAACGGGCGAGACTCCGGCCCCTTCCTCCAGTGAGCCAACAGCAGCCGCTGACGGCGCAGACCGTGACGCCCCCAACGGCGCGGACCAGAACCCGCCCTCAGCCGCCTCACCGCCGGCAGCCCGAGGTTTGAGCTATGCCGTCGACATCGTGTTCTGCATCGACGTCACTGGCAGCATGACCCCCGTCATCGACGCGGTGAAAACAAACGCCCTGCGCTTCTACGAAGACGTGCAGACAAATCTCACAGCGAAAGGCAAGAACGTCGACCAGCTCCGGGTGCGGGTGATCGCATTCCGGGACTTCACCCAGGACGCCGAGACCGCGCTGCAGGAGTCCTCGTTCTTCCCGCTGCCGGACGAGCAGACCGCGTTCGATGCGTTCGTCGGCGGCCTGGTCGCCGACGGCGGCGGCGACGCGCCGGAGTCAGGGCTGGAGGCGTTGGCTCTGGCCATCAACTCCCCGTGGACCTCGCGCGGGGACCGCCGCCGCCAGGTGGTGGTGGTCTGGACGGACGCGCCGGCTCATCCACTGAACTTCGCCGAGCTTCCCGCGGACCTCGCCAGTTCGGTTCCCTCCAACTTCAGTGAGCTGACCGATCTGTGGGAGGACCCGCAGGGCCCCGTCGGTGCCAGCAGCAAGCGACTCATCCTGTTCGCGCCGGACGGATCCGGGTGGAGTGACATTTCCGCCAACTGGGAGAACGTGGTGCATCACCCGTCGCAGGCAGGTGGCGGGTTGTCCGATGTCGACTACGGCACCATCGTGGACTCCATCGGCAACTCGGTGTGAGCGACAGCTCCGCATCGAGCGAACCGACGCCACCGGACCAGCTGTCGGATGCGCCGCCGCCCGGTACACCGGTGCTGTTCGCGGCCGCTGAGCCAGGATCTGAGGAGCCAGCCGCGGGCGCGAAGCCAGCCGCGGGCGCGAAGCCAGCCGCGGGCGCGAAGCCAGCCGCGGGCGCGAAGCCAGCCGCGGGCGCGAAGCCAGCCGCGGGCGCGAAGCCAGCCGCGGGCGCGAAGCCAGCCGCGGGCGCGGAGCCAGCCGCGGGCGCGGAGCCAGCCGCGGGCGCGAAGCCAGCCGCGGGCGCGGAATCGTCCGCCGCCGAGCCGGCGGCAGGCCCCGACCTGGCTCCGGCGGGCGATCCGGCGTGGACGGTGCAGCCCGGGGTCACAGCGGATGTGCCGCCCTCAGCGGAGCCGGCGCGCGCGAGTGAGCTGGCGGACAGTCCGGACGACGCAGCGCCCGCGGCGGATTCCGCGTCTCCCGGCTGGGCCCTTTCGTTCGGCTTCAACCTCGGGAAGATCCCTGGGCAGGGGGAAGATTCGGACCCGATCCTGCACAACGGTCGGGACGACGTGGGACTCGTTGCGGTATTCGACGGGATGGGCGGGGCCGGCGGCACCGTCTACCAGACACCGGATGGTCCGCGCAGCGGGGCGTACCTGGCGGCCCGGGTCGCCAGGGATGTGGTCGAGCGGCGAATGCGGGAGCTGTTGGCACCCGGCGGGCATCTCGACGGTCCGGCAGCCGCTGAAGGCCTGCACCGGGCCGTCGAGGAAGCACTGCTGGCCCGGCTCGCCGAGTTGCACGCACCGCGCAGTGCTCTGCGGTCCAAGCTGCTGCGGGCTCTGCCGACCACGATGGCGATGGCCGCCGTGCAGCGTCCGGAGCCCGATGGCCGGCCTTGGACGTGCCACCTCATGTGGGCCGGTGATTCCCGCATCTACGCGCTGGACCCCACCGGTGGCGCCCACCAACTCACCCTCGACGACATCCGAGACGGGGGCGATGCGATGGCGAACCTGCGGGAGGACTCGGTGGTGAGCAACGCGATGTCCGCCGACACCCCCTTCGACGTTCACCATCGCGAGGTGCAGCTGACGCCGCCGTTCCTGCTGATCGCCGCGACCGACGGTTGCTTCGGATACTTCCCTTCCCCTATGCACTTCGAGCGCCTGATGCTGACGACACTGCAGGACTCACCGGACGTTTCGGCCTGGTCCACCGCCGTGCAGACCCAGATCACCGCGATCACCGGGGACGATGCGTCCATGGCCGTGCTCGGGGCCGGAGCCGACCTCGACGGCTTCCGCAATCTCTTCGCCGACCGGCTGTCCACTCTCCAGCAGCGGTGGGTGGGGCCGCTCGACGGGTTGACAGCGGAGATCGACGACCTGGAAGAGCAGCTCTCGCTACTCCGCGACCGGCAGCGGCAGCAGACCGCCGAGTTGTGGGCAACCTACAAGCCGGACTATCTGCGCTGTCTCGGTGAGCCCAGTGCCGAGGAGGAGCCGTCATGAAGGCTGGAGACGTCGTCGGTGGCTACACGCTCCTGGAGGACTTCCGGGTGGTCGGTGCCGGGCTCAGCGAATGGACCTTCGCCGAGCGGGATGGTCGGGAGTTCTTCATCAAACGGTTCCTGAGTCCCACGTATCCCGACGATGACGCCCCGGGCAGTGCCACGACCAAGGCCCGCAAGCGAACTCGCTGCGCCGCTTTCGAGGCGCATCATCGCGGGATACAGGTGGCGCTGGCCCCGGTCACCCGCTACGGCGGCAACCTCATCACCACAGTGGATTTCTTCCGGCAGGGCGCCAAGTACTACAAGGTCACCGAGAAGGTCGAACTGGCCGGGCTCGACGTCACAGACGTTGCGAGACTGGACTTCCCGACCAAGCTGGTCCTACTGAAGACGGTTGCACACAGTCTCAAGGTGCTGCACGACCTTCACATCGTGCACAGTGACCTCAAGCCGAGCAATGTGTTGATCAAGCGGACCGAGCTGGGCTACACCACCAAACTGATCGACTTCGACAGCTCCTACATCGTGGGGAGCCCGCCGCCGGCCGAGGACATCGTCGGGACCATGAACTACTACTCCCCCGAGCTGGTCCGCTACATCCAGGGCGCTGACAACGGATCCGAACTCACCGGGGCTTCCGACATCTTTGCGTTGGGTCTGATCTACGTCGAGTACCTCACCGGTTCGCAGCCCAGCTTCGACCCTGCTCACCACGAAGCGGCGGTCGCAGTCCTGAACGGCGCCCGGCTCCAGCTGCCGCCGGCCGGGATCCCTACTCCGATCCGGGAACTGGTGGACCGGATGCTGCTCGCCGACCCGGCCGCCCGGCCGACGATCGACGAGGTGCATGCCACCCTCATGGGGCACCGGTCCGGCGCCTCGACGACCATCGGCCGTGCGCCGCGCCGCGCCGCTCCGCCCGGCCGACCGCCCGGGTCCACGTTGCGGGGCAAGGGCCTGCGCATCGCCGACGACACTGGCACCGGAACTGCGCCGACTGCGACCTCCATCGGTTCACCGGCCGACGACCGACGTTCATCTGCTGCCGCCCGCGACGCGGCGACGCCGGCATCCGGCGCCACTACGCCGGCCGGCCTGGATTCGGCGGGCACCACGGCGGGCGCCGCCTTCAGCACCCTGATGGGCAAGTTGTTGACCAGGCTGAGCGAACGGCGGTCCCGATGAACGCCACCTGGCGATGCGCAGTGTGCGAGGCGGTCAACCACGGTGGGCGGACCTGCTCCGCCTGTGGCGCCGACCTCACTCGCCGGTCGACCGTCGTCACCGCGACCCGGGCCCGGCTGGTCCCCACCCCGCCGCCGCCGCCGCCTCCGCCGGCACCGCTGCCGGCTCCGGTCCGGCGCGCCATCAACCGGGACCCGGTCGAGGAAGAAGAGTGGGAAGAATACGAGGACCGCTCGTTCGATGTGCTGCCGATACCCGGTGGCTGCCTATTCAATGTCGGCCCGCGCCGAACCTATTGGTGAGGCGGACAGCTCAGGTGGTCCTCCGGCGCGGACCGTCCGGTTGTCAGTAGTACTGGCCGCCGCCACCCGTCCGCTTCAGGTACACCCTGACGTCCTTCTCCTTCGGGCACCGGGTGCAAGCCTTGTAACCCTGGGTCTCGATACCCCGGGTCTCCGGATTGGGATCCGGGAAGTCGACGAAGTGGTGCAAGCCCAGCTTGCACAACACGCTTACTGCCACCTGCGTCACCTTCCCTGCCGGGCTGTTGCGCTAAATCCAGTATCCGCTTCGCACTTCGGGTCGCAACCAGCCGGACCTTCTCAAGTGTTCGCGAGGCCATCGGCCCGCCCGGGCGCGGCCGCGCAGAGTCGGCAAGCCGGACCGTGGGCGACCGTTCGCGGCCCGGCCGGCAGCGACCTTCCTGGGAGGCTGCGGGTCCGCGTGTCAGCTTCCGGCTCGACCTGCGCTCCACTCAAGACCCAGCCATTCGCAACAGCAGAGAACAACTCGGCTTCGTTCTCGACACCCGGTGCTGATCGATGGCGTCACCCGCCGGGCGATCGCTTTGTCGATCGCAGGAGGAGAAATGCGCCTTCCAGCGTCCCGGTAGCCCAAGAGACCACGCACGGCAAGGCATGACTATCGGAAAGGATCGCTGGTAACCGAAATGCCCTTGTTCGGAGGCGTACTTGTTGGCCAGGGCGTAGGCGGCGTCGAGATCGTCGACGACGGTCACCTGGCCGTGATCGCGCCAGGCCGGCCCGGCGAAGTCGGCGGTCGGCATGTCGACGAGGAGCTTTTCGAGCAGTTCGATGGCCCGCCGAGCCAGCGGCTCCGAGGTGGTGATCAGCACGGCTGGGGAGTCGGGTCCGTGCTCGGCCTGGCTGAGCAGGTCGACGGCCACGACGAACGGATCGGCATCGTCGTCGGCGACGATCAGTGTCTCGGTCGGGCCGGCGAACAGGTCGATGCCGACCTCGCCGAACAGTTGTCGTTTCGCTTCGGCGACATAAGCATTCCCGGGGCCGGTCAGAAGGTTTACCTTGCCGATGGTCTGGGTGCCCAGCGCCATCGCGGCCACCGCCTGGGTGCCACCGAGAAGGAAGATCTCATCCGCACCGGCGAGGTGCATCGCGGCGATCGTAGCTGCGGGGATTTCGCCGCGGATCGGAGGCGTGCATGCCGTCACCTGGGATACGCCGGCCACCTTGGCCGTCACCACAGTCATATGGGCCGACGCCACCAGCGGATAGCGACCGCCGCGCACATACGCGCCGGAAGAGTGCACCGGGATGCTCTTCTGTCCCAGGTGCATGCCGGGCTCGGTCTCGATCTCGAAGTCGCGCAACGATTCCAGTTGGTGCTGGGCGAAGTTCCGGACGCGGCTCTGCACGGTCCTGATGTCGGCGATGGCCTGTTCGGGCACGCCGGCAATGATTCGGTCGATCTCCTCCTGGTCCAGTCGAAAGTCGGCGGGCGACCAGTTGTCGAATTTCTCGGAGTACTCGCGCACGGCGGCGTCACCCCGTTCCCGGACGTCGGCGATGATCTGGGTCACCGTCTCCCGCACCGCTCGAAGACGGTCCGGGTCTTGTGCGCTGGGCAGCGCCGACTTGAGGTGGCGGGTGGTCAAAGGCATGCCCTTCTGCTCGAAGATGTGGGATTTCGCGGAAACGTGTGCTGGCGATGCCAGAGGCGGTTGCCGGGTCGACGCACTGCTCTGTTCAGCCGGTTGCGGGCATCTTGTCGGCAGCGATCGCGGCGGCGGTGACGATGTCGGCGGTCCGCTGGATGTGTTCGGCCAGTAGCCGGCACGCAAGGTCGGCGTCGCGGGCCAGGACGGCTTCGAAAAGGTCTCGGTGTTCGCCGGCGATGTCGCGGTGACCCTCGTCATACCGCTGCGACCAGACGCGGTAGATGGCGGCAGATTCGCTCATCGCCGCCGTGATCTCGATCAGCCGGAGACTGCCGCAACCGGCCAATGTCGCGGCATGAAACCCATCATGCGCACGCATCCAGTCGGCGCTGAGCTCCCCCGGCCGCTGCGCGCTGGTGATCGGTGTCCGGCTCAGCCGGTGCTGGGCGCTGACCAGATCGGTCTCCCAGCCAAGATCTCCTCGTTCGATCGACCGGCGCAGCGCCATCGTCTCGACGGCGATGCGCGCGTCGGCGAGGTCGGCGAGGTCGGCGAGGCTGACCGGTACGACGGCGAAGCCGAGCTGGGCAGCCGCGCGGACCAGACTCTCCCCGGCCAGGCGACTGAGTGCCTCGCGAACCACGTTGAGGCTGACCCCCAGATCGGCAGCCAGTTCTGAGGGGCGCATTCGTTGCCCGGGGGCGAAAGCGCCGGACAGGATGCCCGCGCGTAATTCGCGGTAGACGCTCTCGGTCATTGATCTGGAAGCAGTGACACCCATCTACCCAAAGTAGGACAGAACTTCAAGAACTACAATCAATATCCATTTTTGCTTGCCATATCTGGACAGGAGGCTGAGAATGTTGGGATAGGTGTGATAACAGGTCACGAATGGGAGTGCCGACCATGACGTTGCACGGACTGGGTTCTGTCACCATCGGAGTGCCCGATGTGGCAACTACGAAGGCCTACTACACAGACTTCGGTCTGGCCACCGACGACACCGATTGGTTGTCGACCACGGACGGTGGGCGGCAGTTGCGGCTGGTGACCCGCAGCCGCCGCCAACTCGTGGAGTTCGAGGTGCGCGCCGACACGGTCGAGGACATCTCGCGGATCCAGGCATCGCTGGCCAAGTTGGAAATTCCGTTCCAGCGAAGCGACGACTGGATCAGTGCTATCGAGCCGGTGAGCGGCGCTGTTGCCGTGATCCGGGTGCGCCCCCGGCTCTTGGAAACGGTGGTGCCGCGCGCCCCGTTCAACGGGCCCGGTCGCCTCGAGCGGGCGGGCCGGCGCGCCGAGGGGGTCCTGCGCACCGGTCGGGTGCGCCCGCGCCGGCTCGGACACGCGGTGCTCGGGACCACTGATCTAGCCGCTACGATGCGGTTTTTCCTCGACGGTCTCGGGTTCAAGGTCTCGGACTACATCAGCGACATCGGCGCCTTCATGCGGTGCTCCGACGAGCACCACAACATCCTCGCACTGGCCGCGCCGGTCAGCTTTCTGCACCACACCTCCTGGCAGGTGGATGATGTCGACGAGATCGGCCGGGGCGCCTCGGCCATGCTGGAGGATCATCCGGAACGCCACATCTGGGGCTTGGGTCGTCATCACGCCGGATCGAACTTCTTCTGGTATCTGAAGGATCCGGCCGGCAATTTCAGCGAGTACTTCGCCGATATGGACTGCGGCATCCAGGACCAACTGTGGAAGCCGGAGGTTTTCGAGGGCAAGGAGGGCCTGTACAACTGGGGCCCTCCGCCACCACCGTCGTTCTTGCATCCGGAGGATCTGGCCGCGTTGATGACGGGCACGCATTCCGCTCCCCGATGATCCATGCCTGTACGCGAAGTCGCGGCAAAGGTAGAGCGGCGAATCGGATCGACCGATTCGCCCCTTGCTTGTTCTGGCCTCAGCCGGCGATTGATCTGCCCGGCCCGGAATCGGCCGTCACGCCGAACACCTCCATCATCTGGGAGATGGTGCGGTAATAGCCGGCCAGGGCGATCAGTTCCAACGTCTCCTGGGCGCTGAACCGTGCCGCCGCTTGGTCCCACAGCGACGTATCGGGCTGTGAATCGTGGACCAGCTGGGTGCAGACCCGGGCCGCGCAAACCTCGCGGGGATCCACGGAGGTGAATTCGCCTGTCGCCAACGCGTGCACCTCGCCCGCGGTCAATCCCACCGAGCGGCCCACCAGCCCGTGCGCAAACATCTCGAACGAGGATCGGGTCGTGGCGGCCACGCTGAGGATGGCGATCTCTCGTTCTCGCGCGGACAGGCCGGAGCGATACCGCAAAGCCGCCCCCAGATCGTCGAGCGGCTTGCCCAGGTGCGGAACGTGCAGCATGAGCCCGAATGGTCCGTTCAACGAGCCGTCCTCGGCGACCACGGCGAACAACTGGGGCCCCTTGGTCCGGGGTCCCCCGACGATGGACGTGTAAAGCGCCTGCTGCTCGTCGTTCAGGTCGGTGGGTCGCAACCGCGGGATCCGTTCAGTCATCGGCGCTCTGCGATTGCCACCAGACGTTGGCGAATCTCACCGATTCCCTCGATCCGGCTGACCAGCTCGTCACCGTCGCCGAGGAACCGCTGGGGTGTCCGGCCCATGCCGACTCCCTCGGGCGTGCCGGTGAAGATGATATCGCCGGAATGCAGGGTGACCACCCGGGACAGGGCGGCCACCAATCGCGGCACCGAGAACAGCAGATCGCGGGTGCGGCCGTCCTGCACCACCTCGCCGTTGACCGAGCAGCTGAGACCGAGATCGTCGGGATCGGCCAGCTCGTCCGCGGTCACCAGCCACGGGCCGGTGGGGCCGAAATTCTGGTGTGACTTGGCCAGGGAGAATTGTGGCGCCGGCCCGGCCAGCTGGCCGGTCCGCTCGGACAGGTCCTGACCGACGGTCAGGCCGGCCACGTAGGACCAGCCGTCCTCGGGATCGACCAGGCGAGCTCTCCGCCCGATCACCGCGACCAGTTCAACCTCCCAGTCGGTCTTCCCGCCCGTCGGCAACGGCACCTCCACGTTCGGACCGGCCAAGCAGCTCAAGTATTTGGTGAACACCGGAGGAATGGTGTCCGGCGTACCGAATCCCGACTCCACTGCATGTTTGGCGAAGTTCAACCCGATAGCGAAAATCTGCCCGGGGGTGGGTGAGGGCGCCTGGAGTTCAGCGTCGGTGAAGTCGACGTCGGGCTCGGCGGTCAGCTCGGCACTCCAGGCCAGGAACGAACCCCAGTCTCCGTAGAGAGCCTGGAGATCGGGCCCGAACTTTCCCGCGCTGGCGACCTGGACATCGATGCCCTTCAGATTGCCGGTCACGATGACGGCGCGGCCGCCCACATTGGCCAATCGCATGGTTTGCTCCTCTCGTGGTGGTGGTCACCGCTGGGGTCGCCGCCGGTCGGCCGCCATTAGGAGCTGGTGGCCCCGTCGGCGATCAATGACTTGGCATCGATTTTGTTCTTGGTGATTCCGGCCAGCTGGGCCCAGTCCAGGGCCGCCTGGATACCCTTCAAGCTCAGATTTCCGGAATAGGCGTAGGTGGCCAACTGAGCCGACAGGCCGGCCGTCTTCGCCGTCCCGGTGGCGGTGGCGATGGTCGTCAATGTCGCGTTGTTGGCGGGATCCTTCATGTAGGCGTCGGCCTTGAGAATGGCCGTCTGCAGCTTCTTGGCCAGGTCGGGAGACTGCTTGAGCGTGGCGTCGGTGACCACCAGCGCCGCGTTGACCTGTGAGCCGAAGACGTCCGGGATATCTCCTGCGAAACTGAGGACCGGATCGGCCGCGCCGGCCTCGACGATCGCCTTGTCGAATCCGCCGCCGCTGACGACCGCGTCCACCTGCTTGGCGGTCAGTGCATTGAGGGCAACCGTTCCGGGCGTGTCGATCAGGGTGTAGTCGCCCGCGTTCACCCCGGCCATCTTGAGCAGGGCGATGAGGGTCAGCCCAAGCGGGCCGGCCTTGGCGTTGACGCCGATCTTCTTGCCCTTCAGGGCCGCGAAGGTCGTCTTCCAGCCGTCGGCGCCGGCCGGCTTGGGCAGCGCGACGCCCTTGGCGGCGAGCAGCTGGAAATCGACGTTGTCGTTCAGACCAGCGACATACTTGACGCCGACGCCCTTTTCGACGTAGCGCGCGGAGTTGTAAACGACGTCGGCGGTCATGTTGATCTGGTTGGAAGTCAGGGCCGCAGGAAGAGCGGCCGGTGCGGTCTGCTTCACCGTCACGGTGACGCCCTGCTCCTTGAAGTAGCCGTTCTTCATCGCCACCTCGACGGGCAAGAACGGCAGTGCGCCTGCCACCGGTGCGCTGTAGGTGATCGCGATGTCGCCGCCGGCCGGCGCGGCCGAGGAACCGGCAGAAGAACCGGCCGGCGCTGACGAACTGGGTGCCGGCGTCGACGATCCGCACGCAGCAACCGTGACACTCGCCACCGCCATTAGAGCAGCGATCACCGCAATTCGGACCTGCATCGTTTGCTCCTGGGGTCGACGGGTTGATGCGAAAGGGAAGAGCGGCGAAACGCGGGCGCGAAGGCGCGCTCTGGGTGGTGCGGCGACAGGCGCGGCCCGGTGGTGCGACGAACCAATGGTCGGAGCGCCAGCAATCACGTGGCCTGCCAGCGCATCAGGTGGCTCTCCCAGAGCGCGAGCAGCCCGTTCAGCACGGACGTGACGACGGCCAGGAAGACCAGGACGGCGAAGACGCCGGCGGATTCCAGATTCTGGCCGTACAGCACGATGATCTGACCGAGCCCGTCGCTCGAGGCGACCATTTCCGAGGCGATGACCCCGAGGACGGATGTCACCACACCCAGACGTAGACCGGCGAAGATACTCGGAACAGCGCCGGGAATGATGATCTTGCCGAACATCTGAACGTTGTTGGCGCCATAGACGCCGGCCATTGATTTCAGGTCACTGTCCAGGGTCTTCGTACCGGCCAACGTGCTGACCAGAACCATGAAATACACGAGCGAGACCGCCAGAGCCACCTTTGACGTTTCGGTAATCCCGAACCAGAGCAGGAACAGCGGCGCCAGAGCAATGCGCGGCAGGCTCATGAGGACCGAGATCCAGGGCTGCAGCACTCGATCCAGAGTGCGGAACCGCGCCATCACCAGGGCAGTCAGGACGCCCGCCGCACTGCCGATGACAAATCCGGTGACGGTGGCCCGCAGTGTGACTCCGGTATTGCGGAGCAGGTAGCCGAAGTTGCCGCCGATGAATGCGGCGATATCCGACGGCCGGCTGAAGAACAGCTTGTTGAGCAAGCCCGCGCCGGCCAATATCTGCCACAGGGCCAGGAACGCCACCACGCTGGCGACCTGAAGCAGGCGAACCATCGTCGTACGCTGTCGACGGCGCCGACGGAACAGAACCGACGATCGCTCCATGTCCGACGCCAAGCCGGGGTTGATCGCTGCGACGTAGGGCCCGACCGATGAGCTGATGGCCACCATCGCCTTACTCCTCTCCCGCAATCAGGGACCACAGCGACTTGACCAACTCCTGGAATTTTGGTTCAAATCGCAGTGAATCGAGGTCGCGGGGCCGTGGGAAGTCGATCAACAGATCCTTGGCGATCCGGCCTTCGCGCATGACCACGATCCGGTCGGCCAAGAGGCAGGCTTCGTTGAGGTCGTGCGTGACGAAGACGACCGTCTTGCGTGTCCGCTCCCAGATGCCCAGGAATTCCTTCTGCAGACGCACCTTGGTCTGGGCGTCCAACGCGCCGAAGGGCTCGTCGACCAGAAGCAATTCCGGATCGATGGACAGCGTGCGGGCCAGATTGGCGCGTTGCCGCATGCCGTGTGAAAGTTGCCTCGGATACAGGTCGCCCTTGTTCGGCAGGCCGACAAGGTCGAGCATCTCCTCCGCCCGTGCGCGCCGCACGGCGCGCTTGACGTTCCGCAGCTCCAGGCCGAATTCGACGTTTCGGCGCACGCTCCGCCAGGGGATGAGGGCATCCCGGGCAAACATGTAGCCGATCGAATTCTTCGGCATCTGCTGACGATTCCGGTCGATCAGTTCGACGGTGCCCTGTTCGTTGGCGATCTGGCCGGAGATGATGTTCAGGAGCGTCGTCTTGCCGCATCCACTCGGGCCGACCAGGCAGACGAACTGTCCCGCAGGCACGTCAAAGTTGATGTCGCGCAGGGCGAGCTGCGGACCGTCGGCCGTCGGGAACCAATGAGTGACCCTGCGAACGTCCACGGCCGCCGCATCCGGGTCCGGCGGCGACTTCTGCTTCCCAAGTTTCTGTAGGGCCGCCGTCGGCGGCGCATGTCCGACCGAGCTGTTCACGTCGACCTCCCACCATCGCGGGTCGTAGTTCCGGCGCCTTCACCGGCCTACCATCAGAATCTCAAGCAGCGATCGATACGTCAAGCAAATTTCGAAATTAGTCCAGAATTACCGGTAATGGAGACGCGGGGGCCGTCAGCCCAACGGTGACCCAGCCTCCTGGCTGGACTGGAGTAGACGAGTGGTGGACGTGATGTGGTCGACCAGCAGCCTGACCGCCGACCGCTTGTCCCTGGCCAAGCAGGAATCCCTGAGAGCGCGGTGCTCTCCGACGATGTCACGCTGATTTCCGCTCAACGGCACCGACCACCGCCGGTAGAGCTCGGCCGCGTCGCGAAGACTCAGGGCCGCGGCCATCAATCGCGGATTGGGACAACCGGACAGCAGGGCCCGATGGAACTCGGCGTGAGCCGCGGCCCAATCCTCGGCGATCCGGCTGGTATCCGCCGTGTCCATCTGCGGCGTGCGCTCGAGGCGGTGATGAGCAGCGATGACCTGGGATTCCCATTCCAGGTCACCGAGTTCGACGGACTGCTCGAGCACCAGAGCTTCGATGGCACAACGGGCCTCGGTCAGATGCACCAGATCGGCAATCGAGATCGGCGCGACCCGGAAGCCGATCTGGGGTTCGGCTGCCACCAGCCCCTCGGCGCCCAAACGCAGCAGCGCCTCCCGGACAACTCCCATGCTCACCCCGTATGCCGTGGCCAGGGCCGCCAGTGGCAGCTTCTCCCCCGGAAGCTGGCGACCGGACAGGATCTCGCCGCGCAACTGGACGTAGACGCGCTCGGCGTGAGTCTTCATCAGCGCCTCCAACCGGACCATCGGGACGATCGTGATGTAGAACAAATTTTCGAAATCGTCTTGACATTTTTACTTTAACGCATGAACCATAGCCGGACCGCTCCACCGAGGGAAGTCCCGGGTGGCAGGCAGCAACGAAAGCTCCCCCTCCAGGAAGGTTCGCCGGATGACAATCTCTGCGCCGGGGAGCGTCTCGTGCATCGCCGACATCACTTACATCCAGTGTCCGGCCGGCTCGCTGCTGCTGGACCTGTACGTGCCCGGCAACGCCGGAAAGGCGCCGCTGGTGCTGTACCTGCACGGCGGGGCCTGGGTGATGGGCAGCCGCAAGGAGCATCCGGATCGATTGAGAAGCCTGGCCGGGCAGGGATTCGCCGTCGCCGCCCTCAGTTACCGGCCGGCTCACGTGGCGCCGTTTCCCGCCCAACGCGAGGATGTCGCCGCCGCGATCGATTTCCTGCGCCGCGAGGGTCCGACCTGGGGGGTCGATGCTCGCGCCGTCGGCCTCTACGGCGCATCCGCGGGAGCGCACCTGGCCGCGATGACAGGCCTAACCCTGTCCCGCAGCATCAACTGCCCGGTGTTCGCCTTCGTCGGGCTTTTCGGACGCTACGACCTCACCGAGGCCGGCCTGCGGCCCAGCCCCGACGCCGGACTCAGACCTCCGGGCGAGGTGCTCGATTCAGTCTGGCCCGCTGAACTCGGCGGCCGGCCGGTTCCACCGATGAAACTGCGGTCGCTGCTCACCGGCATCGAGGAAGCGCTGCTCGATCAACAGGCACTGGAGGCGATCAGCCCGCAGCATCGGCTCGGCGAGCTCGATTTCCCGGTGCTGGTCATGCACGGAACGGCCGACGGGGTGACCCATCACGCGCACGCAGAGAACTTCGTCCGGGAGGTCCGGGCGCTGGGTAAGGATGCCGACCTCGTCCTGGTCGACGGGGCCAATCACGAAGATCGGTGGTTCGACGGTTCCGAAGCCGCCGCCCGGATCGGCGATTTCTTCCGCCGCCATGCCCCCGCACCGGAGCCACCGCCCGGCGCCGACGGCTCTTCCGCTGGACGGGATGCGTCGTGACGGCGTCCGATGTGATCGTGGTCGGCGGGGGCCCGTCCGGCATGGCCGTGGCCGCCGAGTTGGCCCAGGCCGGCGTCCGGGTCACCGTCTTCGAACGACGGACCGAACCTGTGCAGTCCCGCGCCGGGACCATCCTGCCGCGGGTGCTCGAACTGCTCGACGCCCGTGGGCTGGCCCAGAAGTTCATCGAGCGGGCCCGCCAGATCCGCGAGAACCCATTTTTCCGCATCCACATCTGGGCCGGCATGCAGCCGGTGCAGTGGTCATACCTGAGTTCGCGGTTCGGGTATCGACTGATCCTGCCGCAGAACGAGACCGAGGATCTGCTCACCGAGCACGCCAGGAGCGTCGGTGTCACCGTCCGGTCGGGCATGACCATCCAGAGCGTCGAGCAGGACGATTCCGAAGTCCGCATCGTCGCGACCGGGCCGGGCGGCGAGAAGGTCGAGGCCGCCGCGCAATACCTGGTCGGCGCGGACGGCGGACGCAGCACCGTGCGTTCGGCGGTCGGAATCGACTTCCCCGGTCACGGCGCGACCTTCACCGGCATCGTCGCCGACCTGGTCATTGCCAACCCGTGGCCGGAGGGCCGGCGGATGGTCGACAACGAGCGCGGCTGGGTGACCTCGTTCCCATTCTCCTCCGACCAACCGGTCACCCGCTTCAACATGGTCCACACCGACCGTCGGCACGCGGACCCCGCGGAGCCTGTGACGATCGAAGAAGTGCGGCAATGCCTGCACGAGATCCTCGAATTCGATCTCGAATTTACCGAATTGCGGTGGGCCTCGCGCTTCAGCGATGCCATGCGGCTGGTCACGTCGTTTTCCGCCGGACGGGTGTTCCTGGTCGGCGAGAGCGTCCGCATCCATTACCCGGCCAGCGGTGTCGGCATGAACTTCTGCCTGCAGGACGCTTTCAACCTGGGCTGGAAGCTCGCGGCCGTGATCAAGGGCCGCGCGTCGCCGGCTTTGCTCGAATCCTACGAGGCGGAGCGACGCCCGGTCACCGAGGCGTTGCTCCGCAGCGTCCAATCCCAATGTTCGGTGCAATTCGACTTCACCGAGGAGGGCGTCGCCTTCAAACGATGGTTCGAGAAGAACCTGATGCCGCTGCCGGAGGTGAACCGCCGCCTGGGCCTGGAACTCAACGGCCTGACCGACCCGTATCCAGCGCCCGCCGGCTCCCATCCGATGACCGGTGAACGGGTTCCCGACCTGGAACTGCAGACGGCCCAGGGTCTCGTTCGAATCGGTGAACTGCTGCGCAACCAAGAGTTCCTGATCATCGACTGCACCGGCAACAGCGGATACGACGCGCTGGCATTCGGCGGCGCACCAATGCGGCCGGTGTCCGGGGTCCCCACCAGCCTGCCCGAAAGCTTGACCGGCGCGACGAGCTTGTTAGTCCGTCCGGACGCCTACCTGGCCTGGGTCGATTCTGGTCCGAGCGACCCGGACCGGGCTCGCGCCGAAATCGCGCGCTGGCTGGATCTGATCCGATGAAAACCCTGATTATCCGGGACGCCGCGGTGCTGACCATGGACAGCGGATTGGGCGACTTCGACCAAGCGGACATCCTCGTCGAGGACGACACCATCCGTGCGGTCGGTGTGATCCCGCCGGACACGGACGGCGAGATCATCGACGGACGGGGCATGATCGCGTTTCCGGGCTTCGTCGACACCCACCGGCACACCTGGCAAAGCGCCATCCGGCACAGCTACGCCGACCGCGACCCGGCCCAGTACTTCGCCGAGGTCCTGCGCGGCACCGGCGCCGCCTACACGCCGGCCGACGTCCGCATCGGCAACCTGCTCGGCGCGGTCTCGGCGATCAGCATGGGAACCACCACCCTGTTCGACTGGTCGCACATCCAGAATTCGCCGGCCCACAGTGACAGCGCGATCGCCGGGCTCCGAGAATCGGGAATCCGGGCCGTCTTCGGCCACGGCTGGCCGCTCACCGACGACCGGCGCTGGACGGCCGACAGCCCCCTGGCCCATCCGGCCGACATCAGGCGGGTGCAGGCCGAGCATTTCGGTCCGGACTCGCCGCTGCTCTCGCTGGCCATGGCCGCCCGAGGTCCCGAAATGGCATCGGAAAAGGTGTGGCTCGGCGATCTGGAACTCGCCCGAGAGCTCGGCATCCGCTCCTCGATCCACGCCGGCGCATACGCGCACAACGCCGCCCATGCCGCCGTGCGGCAGATGCACGAGGCCGGGGTTCTACATTCCGATCTGACGTTCGTGCACTGCTGCCGCAGCGGATCGGACGAACTGACGATGATCGCCGAATGCGGCGCATCGGTGTCACTGGGCGCCCACTGCGAGATGAATTCCCAAGGCATCGGCAACATTCCGCTCGACCGCCTGCTGCAGCGGAGAATCCGGCCGAGCCTGTCGGGCGATACCGAGACCAAGTGCAGCGGGGACATGTTCACGCAAATGCGTATGTTGTTCGGTCATCACCGGTCCTGGATGGGCGGCGGAAATTCCGAGGTACCGCCGGCCGAGGCGGTGCTCACCGTCCGGGATGTCCTGGAATTCGCGACGGTACAGGGGGCCAGGGCGATCGGGCAGGATTCCCGGATCGGCACGCTCACACCGGGAAAGCAGGCCGATATCGTGTTGATCCGAGCCACCGACGTCAACCTGGCGCCGGTGATGGATCCGGTCGCGGCGGTCGTGCTGGCCGCCCACGAAGGCAACGTGGACACCGTCCTGGTGGCCGGACGACGCCGAAAGAGCGGCGGCCAGCTGGTCGACATCGACACCGACGCCATCATCGGGGCCGCGCGCGACTCCCAGCAGGCCATCCTTCGTCGCCGGCTCACCGCCTGACCGCCCGAATCCTGGCGTTCGCTTCCGTTCTCCTCAACCCGCAAAGGATCGACATGGTTCAGATCGCCGTCAGCACATCGATGATCGAGCAGCTCCAGCGCCTATTGGACGAACGCGGCGTGCCTGGGGTCGAATTGGTCGCGGTCGACACTCGGGCCCAGGGCCCGACCTGACCGGAATCCAGGCAGCCGTCCGCTGGGATCTGGACGGCAATGGTCGGCGTCGACGCCGCGCAGCACCGGGTTCGCGTCTTCAATGATGTTGATGGCCGCCACGTAGTGTGACGAGTTTGTTTCGCGGAAGAGGTAGGAAGAGCCTCGCAGCATGCCCCACGACGCCAAGTAGTAGCCCAGTTGCAGGCAGGAAAGTTCGAGGTCACGGCTCGGCTCCGCGTGGGCTTGGAAGTAGTTGAAGCAGAAGTCCCAGCTGCGCTCCCGACCACCCGGGCGCGCCTGCCCGTCAGGCTGGAGGTTAAGAAACCTCTCTACGCGGCGAGTGATGATCTCAGGTTCGACGGTGCGCACGAGAGTCCAGCGGCCTTGCGGCTCGACGGTCGGCGCGAACTCTGCGATCGGCGCAGGCGTGTAGTACTCACCCCGCAACTTGTCGTCGGTGGGAGCTGCCTTCGCTCGATTTCAGTCATTCCCCATTCTGTACGAGTGCCGCGACAAGACCGAGCAGCCCTCGCCAGTCTGTGACCCCATCTCTGACCGGACGTCTTTCCCAGCCCTCGCGGGCTTGGTGTGGGCCCAGGTCCACAACTCACCGGCGCCCCGCCAAGGCTCCTTGACCTCGCGCGGCCGGGGACCATCGTCCAGGTCGTTACCAATGAGTTCCGAACGCCACTGCCGACAGGACCACGTGCCGCAGCTACCGGTCGCGTCTGCCCCGGGGCCGGGTTGACGCCGTGCCCAGCCGACAAGCGGACCGGACGCCGGTCGAGGAATCTCTTGCCACGCTCAGTGACTCGGCCAACGAGGTCTTCCTTCGAGCCGAGCCCCCAGCGCTGGCCATGCTCTATGAAGAGCGGCCATCGCGGCGATAAAGTGCAACGCCATGGCGACGGTCGACGTGCGTGCCGCCCGGCCCTCCGGTTGGATCGGTCGCGGGTCAAGGTGGTGTCCGAGGGGGGACTTGAACCCCCACGCCCTTGCGGGCACTAGCACCTCAAGCTAGCGCGTCTGCCATTCCGCCACCCGGACTGGTTGCTCCACGCCACGCGCGGTGCGGACCCGTAGTTTACTCGATCCCGGCAGGGCCACCCAACACCGGCGGCTCGATCCCGGCACGGCCGCCCAACTCCGGCTGCCCCCGGCTCGTCAGCGCATCGGCCGCCAGAGCGGACCGCGACTAGATCCGTTCCTGGTCGGCAGCGCCGCCGGCGGAGGGCACCGAATCGATGTCGATACCTCTGCGCTTGGCGCTCGTCGCCGACCTGCCGACCTGCGGCCTCGACTCGGCACCGTCCTCGTCCTTCCTGCCGCCGAGCCGGGAGAGCAGCCCGGCGATGTCCACACCGGTCAGGTCGCTGGAGATCTGCAGTCCCTGGGCGACGTTCGCGGCCACCGACTTCGACAGCGAGCCGGCGCCGTCCGACGAGATCACCGTCATCTTGTCGACCGCGGCCAGCGGCGCCGACGCCGCGGAGACGATGTCCGGCAGCACCTTCACCAGTAGGTCCAGCACCGCCGCCTCCCCGTAAGTGGCGAAGGCCTGCGAGCGCTTGTCCATCGCCTCCGCCTCCGCCTGGCCCCGCGCCAGAATCGCGGAGGCGTCGGCGGCACCTTCCCGTTCCACCGCGTCCGCGATGGCCTGCCGGCGCATCTTCTCCGACTCGCCCTTCTTGGCGCCCTCGACCGCGTCGGCCTCGGCCAGCGCCTGCCGTCGCAGCCGCTCACCCTCCCCCATCAGCCTGGACTGCTCGGCCTGCGCGCTCGCGTTGGCGATCGTGGCCTGCCTGTCCGCTTCGGCCTTGGCGATCACCGCGTTCTTGTTGGCCTCCGCCTGCTGCTCGACGCGGTACCGCTCGGCATCCGCGGGCTTGCGGACCTCCGCATCCAGTTGGCGTTCCTTGAGGGCGGCGTTCCGCTCGGCGACCTTCTCCTGCTCGCCCAGGATGCGTTGATCCTGCGCCGCCTGCGCCAGCGGCCCGGCCGCCGACGCCTGGGCCTTGGCCGCGTCGATCTGCGCCGCGATCTCCGCCTGCTTGAGATGCAGTTGCCGGTTGGACACCGCGATGGCTTCGTCGGCCAGCAGTTGCTCCTGCTCCGAAGCCTGCCGAGCCCTGGCCTCGGCGATGGATGCCTCCTTGATCACCCTGGCGGCTTCCGGCCGTCCCAGATCCTGCAGATAGGTGCCCTCGGCCTGGATGTCCTGCAGCTGGAAGGTGTCGAGCACCAGGCCCTGGCCGGTGAGTGCGCTCTCCGCCTCCTCGGCCACCGCCGAGGCGAACGCGGCCCGGTCCCGGATGATCTCCTCGATGGTCAGCCGGCCGACGATGGACCGCAGCGCCCCGGCCAGCACCTCCGAGGTGAAGACATCGATGCCCTGCTGCTGGTTCAGGAACCGTTGCGCCGCTGCACGTACCGACGATTCGGTGCCGCCCACCTTGACGATCGCGACACCTTCCAGGTCGCACTTGACGCCCTGTTTGGATACTGCCCCACGGATGCCGACCGGGATCCGCCGGCTGGACAGATCGATGGAGTGCACCTTCTGCACCACCGGTAGTACGAAGACGCTGGCGCCCATCACCACCTTCTGACCCGACATGTCAGTGGACACCACACCATGGGTGTTGGTGACCACGCGCCCCTGTCGCCCGGTCACCAGGAACGCCTGGTTCGGGCCGGCCACCTTGATCCTTGACAGGATCAACAGCACGACCAGGACGACCAAGACGACTACTCCGCCGATGGCATACACGATGGGCGACATGCTGTTTCCCCTGTTCAATCGGCGGTGGAGACGACCTCGACCGCAGTGGCGGACAGTGCTTCGCTGACGTAGATGGGGGTGCCGATGGGCAACGGAATATGTGCGCGGGCGAAATACTTCAGATCCTGCCCGTGAACCCGGATGCGTACTTCACCGAATCCCGCCGCGGGGATCGGGGTGATGACCGTTCCGAGCGCCCCGGTCAGGCCGGCCTCGGTGAGCGTCGGATCGGTGCGCATCCGCATCAACCCGGCCGTCAGCCGAATGGCGCCCCAGGCCAACGGCAAGGCGCCGATGACGCCCACAACGCTCGACAGCAGCGCCGTCGGCCCGCTCGCGAGTCCGCCGTTGACGACCGCCGCCGGAATGGCGCCGACGAATCCGACTCCTCCGATGAAGGCGGCGATTGCCGGCAGCGAGAACGGACCGTCGGCATCCGGTCCGCCGAGATGCCCGATCTCGCCGACCAGAAGCGCCACCAGCAACAGGGCGAGGCCGGCGCCGCCGATCACCAGGAAGGTGAGCGTCACCGAATCCATCGGCAACCACCGCCTCCGTCTCCCCTGTGAGGTGCAGATTAGCCGCTGGGTCGCACATTGGCCGGGCAACCGCTCGCGAACCAGTGCCCGGGCGGGACGGCGCCTGGAAGCGCCGTCAGAGTCCCGGGTCAGCCGCCCACGTCGTGCAGGTGATGAACGATGTCGTGCAGCAGGTACAGGCCGAACGTCCGCACGGTGAACTCCGAGCCGTTGCTGCGGAATCCCCGGTTACGCCACGCGTCGTCCGGCACGGCGTCGAAGGCGGCCGCCAGGTCGGCAGCCGTCGCGGACAACTCGCGGCTGACATCGGCCGGACTGGTTTCCCGGTAACGCTTTTCGAGCGCGGTCGCGTCCTGGTCCCAGTTGTCGAACCTGGCGCCGTCATGTGCCAACATCTGCGCCAGCCGGCCGCCGAAGATCGTGCACACATCCCGCACATGGCAGCCGTATTCCAGTGCCGACCAGGTATCGGCGCGCGGCCGACCGACCACGTCCGGTCCGGCGAGGACGGCCTGCCAGCGCGGCACCGTTGACCGCAGGGCGCTGCCCGTGTCGGCCGGATCGTGCTGCGCCGGGTCGAATCCGCAGTCCGGGCACGGCTGCGACACCACCCAGGTCCAGTCCTTGTCATCGGGTTCGACAGCGTCGTCGGATAGGGCAGCGGGCGGAGTGGTCATCTGCACAGGCTAGTTCTCCGGTCCGACCGTCCAGGGCTTGGCCAACGCCCGAGTCAGGATGACGGCATCGAGATCCACACCCTCGATGAACTGCGCTCAGCCGGTGGGCGCTGCGACGGCACTCGCGACGAGGGCGCCGACCGCATCGGACCCGTTGGCGCACAAGGCAATCCAGCGCTCCACCGGTCGATCGGCAGCCAGATCGGTCGGCGAGGATCAATTTCGGCATGCGCGTGACCAGAGTGACAGAACGAGCTAAACAGATCCTCGCAGCCGAAGATGATCCTCGCCGGGGGGAACCGGTGCCGGTGCGGACCACAGACCGATGAGTTCAGTCGTCGACGAGCTCGCCGTCGGGACGTTCGTTGTCGTCATCGGGTTCGCCGTCGATGATGTGGACCGCGGCCTCCTCGGCGGACGCGGCCGATCCGTCGATCCCGACGTCCTCGGCGATCAGGTCCTTCTCCACGTCCGAGATGCCGTCGCTCTCGTTGTCGACCAGTCGACCGGCTCGACGGTTACCCACTTCGTAGATGTCGTCGCTCTCCGGATCGGCATCAGCGTTGACGTCGGGTTCCTCTTCGGCCAGTCGATCGTCCAGCGATTCCCCCTCGGTCTCCTCGCGCTGGGTCGGGACATGGATCGACGGCTCCCGATCAGGCGGCGAGTACCCCTCGTCCAGCGCGTCGTCGACGCCACGGTCGTCCAGGGTGTCCTGCTCGGTCAGCTGCGCCGAGACACCGTCTCCGGCCGCTCCCTCGCTGCCCGGGTCGCTGGTATCGGTCTGTTCGTAGCCCTCGGACGCCATCTGCTCCTCCTCGAAGTACCGGATCTGCCCACTCTGCCAGGCATTCGACGCCGGCCCGGGGCCGGTCACCAGACGTTGAACACCAGCAGCAACACGGCAAGCAGGTCGAACCCGATCGCCAGCATCGTCACCAGCAGACCGGCCCCGATCAGAGCGCCCATCCCCTTCAGCCCGCCGCGGGTCGGTCGCAGCCGACCGGTCGGGGCGGCGACCGGCGCCGCGGCAGCATTCCCCGCTACCAGTCGGCGTCTCCGGGCCTGCAGCATCGCCCCGGCGACACCGCCGCAGACCGCGATCGCGAACGCCAGGAACTTCGCGCTCCCGTTGATCACCAGCCCGAATAGGGCCGCGATCAGCGAAGGGACCAGCACGGCGATGGTCAGCAGGCGCAGCGGAGCGGCCAGCATCGACCACAGTTCCGGAGAGCTGTCGACGAGCCACCGGAAGGCACCACCGACGGACATCGCACCCAGCGGGGAGCGGAAGGAGCCGGCAGGGCCCGACCCGAAGGCGCCGTCGGCCCCAGACCCGAAGGCGCCGGCCGGACCCTGCGCGCTGCTCCCGGCCGCCCGATCCTGGCTCTTCGCGCCGCCGAACGCCGCCGCCGATGCGTCCTGCACAACCTCGCCGGCAACGATCTTCGGTTCGTCACCCTGGCCCGATCGGACGTCATCGGTCATGCCGGTCCCCATCGTGGACACGCGATGGTCCGCTGGTCAGACACGGGTCCCCCGCAACGTCGGGACAGCCCTGCCGATCCAGGTCCTCGGCGACGACCCGGCCCACTTCCGCCAGCACCGCCAGCTGATCAGCGGTGAGCAGGTCGATGAACCGGGATCGGACCGCGGCCGCGTGCGCCGGGGCGGCCTGCTCGATGGCCGCCCGGCCGACGTCGGTGATGAACACCTCGGAACTCCGGCCGTCGGACGGGCACGGCCGGCGGCCGACCAGCCCCCGCGACTGCATGCGGGTCAGGTGGTGGGAGAGCCGGCTGGCCTCCCAGTCGGTGGACAGCAGCAGATCCCGGACGTGGACGATGCCCTGATGTGCCTCCGACAGCGCAACCAGCACCTGGTAGTCCGGCAGTGACAGACCGGAGTCCAAGGCCAGCTGCCGGCCCAGCGCGGCCATCAGCGGACCGCGCAGGCGCTGGACCGCACGCCAAGCTTGCTGCTCGGCGTGCGTCAGCCAGGTCGCCGGGTCGACGGAAACCTCTGGCTGCGCCACCGCTCCAGGATACTGACGGGCCGCGATCATGACGGATCAGCCGGTGGGCGGCAACTCCGACTCATGTCGCTGATCGACCTCATGGTTGTCGAATTGGCGCTGCTCGAACACCGGCACGTCGCCGACGATCGGATTGGTCCGGCGGGACGGCGACAGATACTTGGTGGCCAGGTTGATGAAGGTGGCGAGCCGGTTGCGGTTGGCCAGCAGATTCACGATGTGCACGAACACCCAGAGCAGCCAGGCGATGGTTCCGGTCAACTTCAGCGACCTGCCGCCGACGAGCTCGATATCGGCGACCGCTGCCCGGCGGCCGACCGTGGCCATCGTGCCTTTGTCCCGGTAGCTGAAGGGCACGGTCCCGCGGCCGGCGATCAGCGCGGTGATCTGCCTCGCTGCATGCCTGCCTTCCTGCAGCGCCGGCTGGCTGAGCTGCGGCAGTGGCTCGGGTGTCACGGCGACGTCGCCGACCGCAAAGATGTTGTCGAATCCGTCGACCCGCAGATCGTCGCCGACCGCGATGCGGCCGCCGTGGCCCTGCGGCAGTCCCCAGCAGCTGACGATCTTCGGCACGGCGACGCCGGCGGCCCAGATAACGACGCCCGCCGCCAGAAAATCACCGTTGCCGAGTTCGACGCCGTCCTTCCGCACCTCCTTCACGGCAGTGTCGAGGCGAATCTCGACGCCTCGTTCACGCAGGGCCCGCGCCGAGAACTCCTGCAGTGTGGGCGCGAACGGAGCCAGTACCCGGTCGGCCATCTCCAGCAACACGATGTGGGTCCGCCGCGGGTCCAGTTCCGGGTAGACCGTTGCCATCGCGTCGTTGCGCAGCTCGGCCAGCGCGCCGGCCATCTCGACCCCGGTGGCCCCGGCACCGACGACGACGATGGTCAGGTCGTTGCCGCTGGCGGCTGCCGCCGCGTGCTCGAGCTTGGTGAAGATCCGGTCCCGCAGTTGCAGCGCCTGGGCCCTCGTGTAGATCGCCATCGAGTTGTCCTCGGCGCCTGGCGTCCCGAAGTAGTTGGTGGTGGCGCCGGAGGCGACGATCAGGTAGTCGAAGTCGAGCGAGCCGCCGTCGGCGAAGGTGATGTTCCTGGCGTGCGGATCTACCCCGATCACGTCGCCCTGCCGGAAGCTGACGTTCCGCTGGTTCATGCGAGTGGCCCGCAGGAAATATGTGACGTCGCCGGGATTCAGACCAGCCGTCGCCACCTGGTAGAGCAGCGGCTGAAAGGTGTTGTACGTGTGCCGATCGACCAGTGTGATGTCGAGGTCCACCTTTCCCAGCTGCTTGACCGCCGACAGCCCGCCGAATCCGCCGCCGATGATGACGACATGCGGCCGGCGCCGCCCGCCGGCCGACTTGACGGGCCTGGCTGCGGGGACGGTCTCGTCAGTCATGATTTCCCTCGTTCGGTGGGGCCTGTCTTCGGCGTGACTCGTCGCCGCGCCGGAACGCCGTCGACGGCAGGTTCGCCGGGGCGTCGTCGGGCGGGGCGGAGGTCGCCGCCAACGCTAGGTGTTCTACAGGGGTAGCTGTCACACCGGCGTATAGCGGAACGCCGTCCACGGATGCTCGGTGGCCCCGTTCACCGATCGCCGGGCGGGTGGTTACCAGCATCAGAACGGTCAGCACCGTATCGGCGAGGACGGCACTCGTCTGCCAGTAGGCCCACGAGGTGTTCGCGCCGACGCCGAGGGTGTCGACCCCGGTAGCCGAGATCACCAGGAGCACCAGGCTCACCGTCGAGATCATGACGAACGTCCACGGCAGAACCCGAGCCGTCCGACCGCTGCGGAGCGCGGCGACCGCCGTGCCGATCGGCACCCCTGCGAGCCCGATCACCGAGGCCACCATGTGTACCTTCGCGGTGGCCGACTGCTGCAGCCCTCCCGGGTCCGTTCTGACCACGGCCATCACCAGACAGCCGAGCGCGCCGGCGATCAGCAGGACCGTGGTGACTCGGCCGGTCGGAACAGCGCGATCCAGGCACAGCGGGCCGGCGGACAGACAGATCAGGTAGAGGCTGAAGATCCAGCCGTGCCCCCCGACCCCGTACTGCGAAAACGAGATCTCCGGTGGCAGCCAGTCGCCGGTGACGGCCTGGACCAGGACGAGCAGCACCCAGCTGGCGACCACCAGGCCAACGCCTGCCACCCACCACTTCTGCACGGTTTTCTCCCCGTTCACGTATTCCATTGTCGCGCGCGCGGCCGTTACCGTGACACCAGGTCCGGAACATTCCGGCGGCCGGACCGGAACCGGACACCATGGACGCACGTCTCCGCGGCATTCACAACACAGCCCCCGGCCTGCCGCGTGTCGTCCTGCTCTTGGCCGCGGCGATCATGGTGAGCGCATGCAGCGGGCGGCTGGCCGGATCGGCTGTCGCCCAGGGTGCCGGGTCGATCCAGCAGAGCCAACCTCCACCGAGTATCTTGTCCTCGGCCGACGCGACAATCGATCAGTCCCCGGGCAGCGCCACGTCCGATCCCACAGTGCCGTCCGATCCCACAGTGCCCGACTCCCCTTCGGCTTCGGCGGGCAAGGGAACACCGCTCACCGACCCCGATACGCAGACTGCGCAGTCATCGACCGCGCAGTTATCCACCACCGAATCGCAGACCGCGGAACCATCCGCGGCGGAGTCGCCGACCCCCGAATCATCCAGCGCCGAGCCGTCCGACCCCGGCTCGAGCCGACCGCTGCCACCCACCGCGCCGAGTCCGACCACGGGACCTGGACTGGACATCTCCCACTTCGTCACCCCGTCCGGCAACATCACCTGCCAATACCTGACCGGCGAGATCACGTCCGTCCGCTGCGACCTGGCGGAGTCGGACATCACCGAGCAGCACGACTGCCAGGGGATCGGCGACTGGGGTCACGCGGTCGTCCTGGAGAGCGGCAAAGTGGCTGGCATGCAGTGCATCTCGGACACCGTGATGGCACCGGGCCTGCCGGTCCTGGCATACGGAAGCAGCACCGTGGTCGGCGACATCACCCGCAGCAGCAGCAAGGCCGGCATGCACTGTCAGGACACGTCCGGGCACGCATTCGACCTGTCCCGCGCTGCCTACAACGTTCGCTGACCCGTCTGGTACTCGGCTGTCAGCCGGCGGGTGACGGTGGCTCGAGGCCGGGCAGCAGGGTGTCCAGTTCCTGGTCGATGGCCGCGAGCCGCTTCTCCAGATCGGCGATCTGCGCCGTGGCGGCGTCGATCTCCTGACGCTTGACGAGCGGGGTGGCCACTGTCGCCCGCAGCTGGCTGTAGTCACCACTCGCCCTGTCGAAACGCGCGTCCAGATCGGGCCGCTCCGCGACCTCGAGTCGCGGGGCGATGCCGAGGATCTGCGGGGCAAGTTTCCCGAGCCGATCCGACAGGTGTGTCGAGAGCTCGGCCAGCGCCTGCTGGTCGGTGTCGGCTTTCCGCTTGCGTCTCCAGATCCCGGCACCGACGACAGCCAGAATGCCCAGGACGACCACCCCGACCACCACCAGCAACCACGGAAACCCCTTGGCGGTCGCGGAATCGGCAAAGGCACGGGCAGCGGCCACGGCGTCGTCGCCGGCCGCGGCGGCCGCCGCATTTGCCGCGTCCTGCTGGCTGCCCGACAACTCGGACGAATAGAGGCCGCCGGAGGTCGGAGTCAGCACCAGGACGGTGCCGCCGACCTTGTTCTGCACCTCGGCCGCCATCAGCTTGGCATCCGATTCGGTCAACCGGGCCTTCAGCGAGACCACCGACAGCTCAAGGTTCCTGGCCCGGGCGTCGGAGACCACCTGCGCCAGTCGGGCTTCGTCGGCAGCCGACCCGATGACGGCGACGTGGTCGTCGGCCAGAGCGGCGACCACGTCGGCCACCCTGACGCCGCCGATCACATCATCGTCGGCCACCAATTGATTCAAGACCGCGGCCGTGACCGTGGCGGGGACACTGTCAGGGACCGAGCGGGCCGCCGCCGAGGCGGACATCGCCGGACCGAGCAGCAGCGCTGTTGCGACCAGCAGCGGACCGACCGCCAGTCGGCGGATCCGTCGAGATGATTCGATCATGGGGTCCGGCCTTCCGCTCCGGTTGGCCACGCTACATCGGGACGACTCCAGGGCGCCGGTGCGGTGTCGGCGGCGCCGGCGACGGTGTGGTCGCTGTGGAACGGCGCTGGCGCGGTGCGAACACCGCCAGGCTGGGTAGGGTCCGAGAGGGATGAACTCCGCGTGTACGAAGGGCCGCCGCCATCGAAGGGCGTCGGCATCGAAGGAGAGGTCATGACCACGGTCAACACCGGGATCGCCGATGTACTGCGTACCGCACCGGTTCGCGGACCCGTCATCGACCCGGATGCCGACGCCGCAGCCAGGTCCGACGACCGTGGTCACGTCTTCCACTCGTGGTCCGCGCAGAAGGCGATCGACCCTACGCCGGTGGCCGGCGGGCTCGGCACCAGGTTCTTCGACTACGCCGGCAACACCTATCTCGACTTCGGCTCACAGCTGGTCAACCTGAACCTGGGCCACGCGCATCCCGATCTGATCGCGGCGATCAAGTCGCAGGCCGATCGGTTGGCCACCGTGCAGCCGACCTTCGCGAACGACACCCGCGGGACGCTGGCCCGGCTGATCACCGAACGCGCGGGCGAGTCGTTCTCGCACGTCTTCTTCACCAACAGCGGTACCGAGGCCAACGAGCACGCGGTGCGGATGGCGCGCCTGCACACCGAACGGCACAAGGTGATGGCCGCCTACCGCAGTTATCACGGCGCCACCGCCGCCGCCATCGCCCTCACCGGCGAGCCGCGGCGCTGGGGCAGTGAACCCGGCTTCGGCTCAGTGGTGCACTTCCACGGCCCCTATCCCTACCGGAGTCCATTCCATTCGGAGTCGCCCGAGCAGGAGGCCGAGCGGGCGCTGGAACACCTGCGGCAGACCATCGTCTTCGAGGGACCGCACACCATCGCGGCCGTCGTGCTGGAGACGGTGGTCGGTACCAACGGTGTCCTCGTCCCGCCGCCGGGTTATCTCGCCGGTGTCCGCGCACTCTGCGACGAGTTCGGCATTCTCTACATCGCCGATGAAGTGATGGTCGGCTTCGGCCGGCTCGGTGAGTGGTTCGGCGTGCAGGCGTTCGATGTGCGGCCCGATCTGATCACCTTCGCCAAGGGTGTGAACTCCGGATACGTGCCGCTGGGCGGTGTGGTGATCGACGCCGACATCGTGGCCACCTTCGGCGACCGTCCGTATCCGGGTGGCCTCACCTACTCCGGGCATCCGCTGGCCTGCGCGGCGGGGGTGGCCACCATCAAGGTGTTTGAGCGGGACGGGATACTCGGGAATGCCCGGATGCTGGGCGCCGAGGTGATCGGACCTGAGCTGGCCGCGATGGCGCAGCGCCAGCCGAGAATCGGTGAGGTCCGCGGCCTTGGGGCATTCTGGGCCATCGAATTCGTCGCCGATCCGGTGACCAAGGAGCCGCTGGTGCCGTTCAACGCCTCCGGCGCCGCGATGGGGCCGATGAACTCGATCGTCGCTGCCTGCAAGAAGCGGGGGGTGTGGCCCTTCGTCGCCGGGAACCGTATCCATGTGGCCCCGCCACTGATCGCCACCGCCGACGACGTCCGAGAGGGTCTGGCCGCCATCGACGAGGCGATCACCGACACCGGTTGAGGCAGTCGGCGCTCGGCCGAACGGTCAGCGCGTGCCGGCGGCGGCCGGGTCCTGACAGGTTCTACAGTCCATCGAGGCAGCTCAGCGTGCACACGCTGCGACAGAGAGGGTCGGTCCATGAAGTGGTTCTGGTGGGTGCTCGTTCTGGTCGTCGGGAAGGTCCGATCGGCTGCGGGCAGCTCGGAGAGCGACGGCGATCGCGGTTCCGGTCCGGCCGATTCCGGTCCGGCCGGTTCCGGTCCGGCCGATTCCGGTCCAGCCGACACCGGTCCAGCCGACACCGGTCGAGCAGAAACCGGGCCAGCCGACAGCCCCGATGCGTCGTCGGGCGCCGTCGAGCCGGCCGAAATCCCCAATTCGGTGCTGGACTCCGGTTACGACCCGCGGCTGGCGACCCAGGTGATGGGGATGACGCCCGAACCCAGCTCGCAGGCTCCCGTTCCAGGGGCGGCGGGCGAGGGCGGCGATCCGGGGTCGACGACGGACCCCGACAAGAAGGCGGCCCCGTCCGACGCGCCGGATGATGCAACTGCCGGAGCGACCGACGCCGGCGAAGAGATCGACCGCAGGTCCCAGCACTAGAGTCAAGCACCTGCACGGCGTCGCCAGTCCCCATTGCCCGGCGACCTGCGAGCTGAGGTCGATGCAGCTTTCGTAGCTGGTCACACCGCCTTGCCTCACGCCAGTGGCTGCCATAGGAGTCCCGATTCCGCGCACCACGGCGCGCAGCGGGCGGTCGTGGCTGCTTGACACCGGACGCCAATGGTCACAATGTCAGGACGCATGTGCCTGCTCCTCGGCTCTGCGGTGAGCCCCCCCCCCCCCCCCCCCGCGGGGGGGGGGGGGGGCGGGCGGGGCGCCCGCGGCGGGCGGCACGAAC
>JAABUR0100000714.1_pt1 | contig 67768 bp, 66 predicted proteins | sample 5560091 | NCBI WGS metagenome assembly JAABUR01 (sample SAMN10711879, study PRJNA513375) | rock metagenome | isolation source: Antarctica rocks | place: Antarctica: Victoria Land, University Valley sud
CATGCCCGGTCAACCGATCCCGCTCCGAGCCATCTATCTGGAGCATGCGCTGAACGTTCGAGACGGCGGTATCGTGGAAGCGCCGCTTCTTCGGAGGAATGAGTCGTCCTGCCAAACGCGACCGCTATCAAGATCGCTTCGGCCTGGCATCCCGCGGAGCCGGTCGCTTTATCCTGAACGTCTTCAGCACATCAGCCCGCTCGACGAGATCGGCGGCATCGCTCAACCTGGATAACAGGCCGTCAGGGAACGACAGCCTGCTCCTGTGTTGTGTGTCTTTGGCTACATGGACGAAGGATGCAGCGACCTCGCTGGCATGCATCACGCGACGAGGGACCGCATGGGTTTCCTCGGCGACAGATCCGAGTGATCCAGGGAATGGGACTCACCGTAGTAGTCTCGTGCTGGCTCAAGTTGGGGCCAGCATTATCGCGGAGTCGATCTCGCGTCGGCGAGAGCCAGGAGGGACGGCTGGTCGTCCCACGAGGCGGCTCCACTATGAAACGGAGGAACGTGTGAACGAGCGACCGCTACACGAACGATTCCTGGAAGCCATCCACGAGGAGCGTCTTCGACTCTCGTCGCGGCGCGGCTTTTTGACCGGGACCGCGAAGATCGGCGGCGGCGCTGCCCTCGCCATGACCTTCGCTGGCGCCCGTGGCCCGCTCGCGGCCTTCGCGCAGGATGCGACTCCCGCCGCCGCGGCGTCGGACTTCGCGGACGACATCGATGTCCTCAACTATGCGTTGACCCTGGAGCACCTTGAGGCGACCTTCTACCGTGAAGGCCTCGACACGTTCAAGGCCGACGATTTCGATAAGGGTGTCTACGACAACCTGGGTCTCGTTCGCGACCACGAGGCCGCGCACGTCTCCGCGTTGACCGATACGATCACCATGCTCGGCGGCACCCCGGTTGAAGAGGCCAAGTACGACTTCGGCTATGGCGATGATGCGGATGCCTTCCTGAAGACCGCCGCCGCTCTTGAGAACACCGGTGTCAAGGCGTACGACGGCGCTGGCGCCGCGATCCAGAACACTGATCTCCTGGCGGTGGCCGGGCAGATCGTCGCCGTCGAGGCGCGACATGCCTCGTACCTCAACCTGCTGAACGACGAGGTTCCGTTCCCGGCCTCCTTCGAGGAGACGCTTTCCCGCGATGAGGTCCTCGAGATCGCCGGACCGTTCATCGTCAAGTGATCGCGGTACGCCGGCGGTCTTAGATGAAGTCGGCGGCAACAGCGTTCAGAACCATCGTTGACATCTGGTGTCACGGTGGTCCCGCGGCCTACAGCGCCGGATAAGGAGCGAGGAGCATTTCCATGGCTAGGTTCCAAACATCGAACTTCACCGACGATCTCGATATCTTCAACTACGCGCTCACCCTTGAGCACCTTGAGTACGCGTTCTACCGCGACGGGCTCAAAGAGTTCGATGCGGCCGCGTTCAAGGATGCGGGCTACGACGATCAGGTGCGGAAATACCTGGAAGAGATCGAGAAGCACGAGAAGGATCACGTCGACACTATCACCAGCACCATCGAGGCGGCTGGTGGGACGGCGGTTGAAGAGGCCTCTTACGACTTCGGTTATTCCGATGTCGACGGCTTCCTCGGTGTCGCCCAGGCGCTCGAGAACACCGGCACCCAGGCCTACACCGGTGCGGCGCCGTACATCAGCGACAAGGGGCTGCTGACCGCGGCCCTGACGATTCACGGCGTTGAGGCCCGCCACTCCGCCTACCTCAACGAAGTGACCGGCGCCGACGTGCCGTTCCCCGGCCCGCTCGAGCCGGGTCTGACCCGCGATGAGACGCTGGCGATCGCCGGTCCGTTCATCGTTGCCGAGGGCACGCCCGAGGCGTAAGTCACGCACCATCGAGAACCTCACCCCGCAAGGGGTGAGGTTCTGACAGACGAAACCGTCATCCGGCGCCTCTTCGCTGGATGACGGTTTTGTTGTCTCCGTCGCTCACCTGCCGATGAGACCCGGCGACTATCTCAGCCGCGGGTGACTGCCGATCGGGCAGACCTCCATGCAGGTGAGATGGCGGGAGGCTCGCCCCACTATCGCCAGCAAACGGGTTCCCCTACGAGCTGGTGTCGACCGGCGCGACTGCCGTGGAGCCACTCGGGGTATGCACCAGATGACCGAGGATGCGCTGCGGTGTCACTATCAGCCGCAGGATGGGACAGGTCTCCTCGACCGCCTCATAGAGCGAGGCGATCACCTCTGCGGAAGCCAGCGACGTGACATGGGCGGTGTAGGAGATGTCGTGTGGGAAGAACGGCCCGTGGCTGAATCCCGACTGACCCGCCCGGGGATCCATCCGCGCGGAAACCTCGACGTCGATGGCGTCGAGCGGAAAGCCCCGGTCCGCTGCCTGGATCAACAAGACATGCGTGAGACAGCTTCCGAGCGCCCCGAGCTGGAGCTCGACCGAGGTCGCCCCCAGGTCGTACCCGGCGAGGTCCGGTCCGCTGTCGGTCAGGATCTGATGGTCGCGGATGCGAATGCGGCGGACACCGCTGCGCCCCTCCGCCGTGATTCGCGCGGTGAGCGTGCGCGCGTCCTCCGGCGCGGTCTCGCGCGTTTCGCGGCGTGCGCGCAGGCCGATGCCTTTGGCCTGCAGGTAGTCGCTCAACCCGCTCATCCTCCGCTCCCTTCGTCGTCTCACTCCGCGTCAGGGCCAGCGCTGGTATGCCGCGTCTCGGCCGCCGGTCGGGGCGTTCGGCCCGATCGACGGACGCCCCGGTCACTGCCCGCCGGAGCCATCTCTCATGACGCGACCGTCGAAGAGCTCAGCCCCGCGGCTCAGACCGACCCGGGCAGGTGCTCCGCCGACCGGAGGGCACGACCGCTCAGACCCCGAGCGCGGCCCGGCCGATGATCGTCATGGCGACATCGTCCATCGGCGGCTGCCCCAGCCCGGTGCGGACATCGCGGAAATAGCGCTGGATCGGCATCGACCGCGACAGCCCGACCGAGCCGACCACTCTCAGCGCCAGGTCGGTGATCGCGATCGCATGGTTCGTCGCCAGATGCTTGACCGCGGCCAGGCGCCACTCGATATCCGGACGCTGGTCGGGGCAGGCGACCCAGGTCTGCGCGGTGTCGTAGAAGACGGTTCGTGCCTGCAGCAGCAGCAGCTCGATCTCGGCGACCCGGTGCTGGGTCGTTGGCAATTCGGCGATTGGCCCCGCCATGCTGTTCGGCCGGCGCTCCCGCGCGTAGGCGATCGCCGCGTCGCGGGCCGCCCCGGCGATCCCGAGATAGACGGCACTGCCGCCGAACGCGCCCCAGCCGCGACCGCCCCCCGGCACCTCCCGCGCCGGTTCTTCCGTCAGCAACGCATCGTCGGGCACCTCAACGTTCTCCAGCAGGAGATCATGGCTGCCGGTCCCTCGCATGCCAAGGTTGTCCCAGGTTTCCTCGACTCGCAGCCCAGGGCTATCGGTCCGGACGAGGAAGTTCGCCCGTTGCGGCTCCCCATCCTCGCCGGTGATCGTTGCCAGCACGGTGACGTAGCGGAGCACTGGCGCCAGGCTCGCCCACCGTTTGTGGCCATGAACGCGCCAGCCGCCGGCCGTGCGCTCGGCGGTGCTGCTCGGCAACCCGCCCCGGCTGGGACTGCCGAGCTCGGGCTCGCTGTGGGCGCTGTTGATCAGGGCGCCATGCTCGACCACATCGCGGCAGACGCGGGCGAAGATTTTCTCCGGCCAGGGGCGAGTCTCACCCAGGCGACCGAGCAGGCTGAGGTGCATATTGGTCGCCAGGGCGGTCGAGCCGTCGCCCCGCGCCAGCCGCTCGTTGACGAGCGCCAGCTCCAGCGGATCGATCCCGCGGCCCCCGTACTCCTCCGGCACGGTCAGGGCCAGAAAGCCCGCCTCGCGCAGCGCCTCGAAGTTTTCGAAGGGAAAGCTGTTCTCCCGGTCGTGCTGCTCGGCCCCGGCTGCGAACCCCGCCGCCAGCCGGTCGGCCGTCGCCATCAACTCCGCCTGCCGCTCCGTCTGGGGAAACTCCATGGGTGCTCCGTTGCTTGAGCGTCTTCTGCGCGCTGGCGACGTGGCCGCTGCCTCTGGTTGCCGACCTCATCGGAACAGCGTCGCCCGCGGTCGCTCGTCCGTCCCGCGACCTATTCATACGATACCGTTTCCCGACCCGCTCAGGAGCGGCGGACGCGACGGAGCGCCGTGCCACGGTCGCCCGCCATCCTGCCGCTGACGGACCGAGCGGCGGACCATCTGGCCCGCCGCTCGATTTCCTGGCGCCCGGTGACGAAGCGGGCGCCGCCATGATGGCGACCAGTGCCGCGGCGGTTTAGCGGCCGATCCCGAAGAGCCCGAGGATGATCCCGCTGACGATCAGCGCCGGGATGACGGAGATCAGCGCGACGCCGATCGCGCGGCCAGTCGTCATATCGAGCGACTGCCGCAACGAGATCGTCGCCGTGACCAGGAACCAGATTCCCCCGGCCAGCGCGATGAGTGGCCCGATGGCGGGGATAAAGCCGAAGATCGCGAGCAGTGACGGGGTGTAGGCGAAGCCGAGGGTGCGCAGCACCTCTTGCCATGACGACGAGGTCGTTGCCGATGCCAGCAACCGCGTGCCGACGAAGTAGGCGACAAAGGAAAAGACGGCCCAGGCGACGAGGGTGCCGATGATGCCGCCGATCAGACCGGTGACCCCATTTGCCCCGATCGATCCGATACCGCCCGCGATCGCGGCCAGCACGACGACCAGCGCCGCCGCCGGCATGGCCGACTGGTCGTGCTCGATCTCCTCGTAGGTCGGCACATTGAGCCGCACCACGCCGACCATTCGCTCGACCAGCGCACTCGACGATGCCCCTTGCATGGCCTGCCTCCTCGGCTTCCCCTTGTCGCTGCCGCGGTCGCCATCGTCCGCCGGCGCCCCGGCCCCGCCCGGAGTCTCCCTAGTGTAGCGGGTTCCGCCCGCGAACGGACGCCCCGTCGTCGCCCAATCTCACCGACACGCCCCGACGCCCGCGCTACGCCACCGCCGCCAGCGCCCCATCCAGGATCTCGATCGCCGCGTCGACATCGCCGCGGTCGACGATCAGCGGCGGGCAGATCCGCAGCACGTTGCCATGGAGTCCACCCTTGCCAACGATCAGGCCGCGCCGCCGCGTCTCATCGAGCAGGCGCAGCGTCTGCCCCGGGGCGGGCTCCTTCGTCGTTCGATCGAGGACCAGCTCGACCGCGACCAGCAGCCCCATTCCCCGCACATCGCCGATGATTGGGTGGCGCGCGGCCAGCTCCCAGAGCCGCTCCGTCAGGTAGCCGCCCACCTCCCGCGCGTTCTCGCGCAGGTTGTGGGTGACGATGTAGTTGAGGTTCGCGAGCGCCGCGGTTGTCGCGATCGGGTTGCCGCCGAAGGTCGAGAGACTGAGCGAGCGGATCGAACCGGCCAGCTCGTCGGTCGCGATCACCCCGCCGATCGGGATGCCGTTCGCCAGCCCCTTGGCGAAGACGACCACATCCGGCTCGACGCCGTAGGCCTGGAACCCGAAATCGGCCGCCCCGAGCCGTCCCCAGGCGGTCTGCACCTCGTCGCTGATGAAGGGGATGCCGTGGCGGTCGAGGATCGCCTTGACCTCCTGAAAATACTCGGGTGGCGGCGTGATGAACCCGCCGACCCCCTGGATCGGCTCGGCGACGAAGGCCGCCGGCTGCCCGCTGGTGGTCGTCCGGATCACCGCCTCGACATCTCGCGCGCAGAGCAGCCCGCAGCTGGGATAGGTCTTTTCCCAGGGACAGCGGTAGCAATAGGGGTTGCCGACATAGTGGACATGCAGCGGCGAGAGGGTCGAGGATCGCCACGGCGTCTGCCCGGAGGCATTGATCGTCGCGAACGAGCGCCCGTGGTAGGAGTGACGCAGGGCGATCAGCTCGTTCGAGTTTCGCGCCAGCGTCGTGATCAGAAAGGCCGCCTCGTTCGCCTCGGTCCCGCTATTGGCGAAGAAGACCTTGTTCAGCTTTGGCGGCGTCATCGCCCGGATCCGCTCCGCCAGCTCGATCTGGGAGCGGATCAGAAAGAGGGTCGAGGTGTGGGTGATCCGGTCGAGCTGGGCCTTGATCGCGTCGTTGATCTCGGGGATTGCATGCCCGCTCGACACCGTAACGATCCCGCCGAAGAAGTCGAGGTACTGCCGGCCATCGCCATCGTAGACAAACTGCCGCTCGCCCCGCCGCAGCTCGATCGGCTCGTCATAGAAGAGCCCGACCGACGGGAACAGACTCTCCTCATGCCGCCGCCGCCACTCCGCCGCCGTCGGCTCCACCTGTGGTGAGCCACCACCCGCCGCCATCCCCGGCTGATCAACCAAATCGGTCATGGTGCGTGCTCCCTGCGAAGAGCATCCCCATGCCGGGCTGACATGAGACGCTCGCGGTGACATCTACCTTACCGCATCGCCGCCACGGAGCGTGCCACGCCGGGTCCGCGAGCGACGTCCTCTGCTATGCGTAGATCGGCGAAGCTGACGAGGGCTGCATGCGTAGGGTCACGGTGCGGGGTGGGGTACGGCGCAGGTCGGGGCACGGCATTGGTCGGGGCACGGCATGCCGTGCCCCGACGTTCAATGGACCGATGCGCCGGTCAGGTTGCGCCCTTGGCCGGAGATCACAGGGTATCCGGCAGTTGCTATGCTCCGCTCGCGGCAAGGAGGACCCACCGATGCGCATTCGTTACGATGCCGAGGTTGATGCCCTCAGCGTCCTCTTTCGCGACGCGACAGTGACCACCAAGGAACTAGCCGACGGCATCGTCGGCGAGTATGACGCCCAGGACAGGCTCGTCGGTCTCGAGATCCTCGACGCCGGCACCCGCTTCGGCGATCCCTCCACCATGCGCGAGGTCATCCTTGAAGGCGTCGGCCTCGTGACGCCGCGTGGATCAGAAGTTTCTGGATAAAGGGGATTGACGATGGGTCGCTTCGGGGATGGTCGTTCCCTCGACACAGACCTCCACATCGATCCCTCCGGCGTTGAGGCGCATGAGCAACACCCAAACCGCGCCCAGCCGGCCGCGATGACGCAGCGGCAGGGGAGGAGTGCAGGTGGTCCCAGGTGGATGGACCCCGCGGACGGAATCGTCGTATCGTTCGCTGCAGGTTGTGGCCGTTCGCTCGGCACCGCACACGGCGGCGCTTAGAGCACCGGTCAGTTCTCGACGATGGTGCTTTTGAGCAGGGGATATCCGCTCGCGAGGCAGTCAGCTTCGGAGCGCAGGCTGTTCGCCTCGTACTCCCGGGGGACGATCACGTAGTTGAACTGCCAGAGTGGGGAATAGGTCTCCATCCCCGGCACCGAGTCGTAGATGTTGTACTGACCGTCGACCCGCTCCGGCTCGGCGCTATTCGTGAGTTTGCCATCTTCGCCGAGCTCGACCGCGTAGACCACCTGATATTCCTGGGCAACCTTATTGCCGACCGCCCGGCGCTGCTCGTCGAAGACGATCTCGACCTCCCCGCTCTCGACGGCGTAGACCACCTTGCCATCGAACCAGACCCGCTCGATATCGAGCCGGTACGGGTTGCTATAGGTCAGATCCTCGACCCCATCGGCCCGGAACGGGGAACCTGCCGGACGCGGCACCGGCGCCCCATCCTGAATGCGCCAGATGCCCTCTTCCTCCGCCGGGTCGACTGCCTGCGTTTCGTCAGTCATCGATTGTCCTCCTGATGTAACGTTTCCACCGAAGGCCAAGGGCCACCATCATCTGCGGTTGACTAATGAGCTCGGTCCTGGGTGACACCGCGTCCGTCGGATGCGACGAGGAACATCTCTACCAGGGTGGGAAGCATAGACCCTTGGCGGCACCCACCATACCCTAGCGCCTCTTGCCCTGAGCGATGGTACCGGGAGGAATCTCGAGGCGAGCGAAGGCAGATGGGCTGAGCCGATTGTGACGAAACGGTCCAATCGTCGTCCCGTTTCCTTAGCGAGAAACTCGGCGTAATTGGAGAGCCTTGAAAATCGCGCGGTTTGACGCCGGTGGTAACGTTGCTCCCAGGCATGGAGTTGATCCCTCCGTGTCCAAAGGAGGGTGGTGTTGCCACACCGATCCCTCGAACTAGTAACTGGAGGCCCAATTCGGATTTGCACCGAAGCTTCCCGTTTTGCCAAACGGGCGATGTAGCTTCTTGTCCACTGGGCCGAATAGTGAGAGATGGGGCGGTGTCCGTTTGCTGACGGACCGCCCCATCTCCTGTTACACACTGTGATCCGTCTCTTTCCCTCCTGGCACCTCCGTTTCTGACGTGTCCATGTCGTGTTGTCGGAAGGCGTCACTGATGCGATAGCGGGTGTTGCGGCCTTGCCCGACCCGCTGCACGAAGCCCATCCGCAGCATCTGCGTCAGATCGGACAGCGCCGATGACTGCGAGGAGCCGGTGAGTTCGGCAAATGCCGATGTCGACAGTGGCGCCACATCCAGCATAAACATGAGGGCCAAGGCCTGACGGGCATTGAGTAGGTCCTTGGTGTAGTCGACAAACGTCTGGCGCCGCCGGTTGAAGTTGACCACCGTGTCCTCGAGGCTGGCCGCCGCCATGTTAAGAACGTCGGTATGGAACCGTACGAACGGTGCGGCATCGACCTCAGGCAGGAAGTTTTCGCCTTGCGTCGAACGCAAGACATCGTAGTAGTCCTGCTGTCGATGGAGGATCGCCTCACTGACCGACAACATGCCTTCATTTGACCACCCGGTTTGTTGGAGAATCATGTCGGCGAGGAGTCGTGCAGTCCTTCCATTCCCGTCCTCGAATGGGTGGATGGAAATGAGACCGAAGTGTGCCAGCGCGGCGATCACGGGTCCCGGGTGCGTTGTATCTCGCATCCACGCCTGGAGGTCCTTGACGAAGTTCTCCATCAAGCTCGGAACCCATTCGGGCGGCGGCGGGCGATAGCGAACAGCCCGAGTCTGCGAGTTGACGATGAGGCTCGGCCCCGCCCTGTACCTCCCCCGCGAACGAGCCTCAACAGTGGGCAGGCCCCGGAGCATGATCGAGTTCATGGTCCGTACGAGTCCTTCGTCGATCCGGACACTCGGATCGGTGGCAATCTGCTGGATGAGTTCGTACGCCTCGTCGAGGTTCTTGACCTCGAGTTCGTCCGGGCTCGCTGCCTGAGCATCCTCGACAAGCACGAGCATGGCGCGCGTCTCGCCGAGCTCGTTCCCCTCGATCGCCGTGGAGGTCTGCACGCTGAGGTATCGCGCCCGCTTCCGGAAATACGCCTCGTAGCCAGGAGGGACAAGGGTCCGGACCACGTAGAGCCGGTCACGGAGGAAGTCGGGTTGGATAGGATCCTCGCAACGAAGTATGAGACGGTCAGTCATGCCGACCCCCAAGGGAATAAATACACAGGGAACGCGATTATTCGCCCGTCATGCGAGTATAGTCGAATAATCACCGATTTCAAGAGATTAATCGCACAGAAATTGTGATGTATCCCTCAAGCCACCGGGTGGTGCACGGGTGCTGGACGGCCAGGTCTGCGTCGCCGACCCCTTCGATGAGCGGAGGCGAGTCTCACGGCAAAAGCCGGTCACATTGGAAAATGGTCGAGCAATGGCTGAGATGACAGGCCACTTCGCGACGATTGCGGGGATCCGCATCGCCGTTGCACCGAATCTGCTCGCTTCGATAAGCCACGTCCGTGCAATCTTCAAGAGCGGGCATTCGATCCAAGTTCGGCCGATCTCCTTACGATGGCATCATTCCCCCTCAACCCGAGCGTGTAAAACACCCCCTCTGCTACCCTCCCCCTGTCTCGCCAAACCTCGCGACCCATCGACCCTGGAGTACCGCCGTGCCGACCTACGAAGGCCGCCTTGAGCTCACCTGGACCAACAAGCACCTCCTCTATGACGCCGGTGCTGTCGGTGAGGTCTCTTCCGACCGCGACCGCGCCAGGGACAACCTGCTCATCCGCGGCGACTCCCTCAAAGCTCGCGGGCGGGCCTAAACCGCGCCCACTCCTCCAACCTGGAGTCATCCCATCGTCGACCGGTCGGTCTACAGCGTCCGCCTGGGCGCCGCGGTCGCAGCATCCCCGGTGTTCGGTGTGCCGGTCGGTTCAATCAACAGCAGGTGCGTTTCTTGTTCGGCGAACGGCTGATGCTCAACGCCATGTGGCACGACGAATAACTCGCCAGGTTCGAGGATTACATTCCGGTCGCGCATCCGCAGGACGAGGCGACCGGACAGCACCAGGAAGAAGTCATCGGTTTCGTCGTGCGTGTGTCAGACAAACTCGCCCTGAACTTTGACGACCATCACGTCGTAGGCGTTGAGACGGGCAACCGTGCGCGGTGCCCAGAAATCCGAGAATTGGGCTAGCTTCTCGGCGAGGTTGACCTTATCGCTCATGTGTTCCTCACTGATGGCGGCGCCGACTCCGGTGCTCGCGTCGAGCGCTTGATCGTACACCGCCGATCTTCGTGCCACCCTTCCCTGAACACGCGATGAAGACCGCGTGTTTCTTGCATCAGCTAGACTCCTGTCCGGTCGCATGTGCACTCCAGCAAACCAGGCCCACGCCTCATGGATGTCTGAAATCCGATGCCTCCCACCCACCTCGCCTATCATTTTGTGAACCTCACGAGGGAGACCGATCATGGTGATGCGCCTCTCGCCGCGGTTCGACGATGCGCTGAGCTATGCCAACCGGCTCCACGCCGGCCAGCCGCGCAAGGGCTCGGACATCCCCTACATCGCCCACCTGCTGGCGGTGACGGCAATCGTCCTGGACTATGGAGGCACGGAGGACGAGGCGATCGCCGCCCTGCTGCACGACGCGATCGAGGATCAGGGTGGCGCGGCCACCCGCGACGAGATTCGACGCCGCTTCAGCGAGCAGGTCGTCGCCATCGTCGATGGCTGCACCGACGCCGAGACGATCCTGAAGCCGCCCTGGCGGGAACGTAAAGAAGCGTACGTCGCCCATATCGGCGATGCGTCCCGGTCGGTCCGCCTCGTCTCGGCCGCCGACAAGCTCCACAACGTGCGGTCGATCCTTGCCGATTACCGGCAGGTGCGCGACGAGGTCTGGAAGCGGTTCACCGGAGAGCGCGACGGGACGCTCTGGTACTACCGGGCGCTGGCCGACGCCTTTCGCGCGGTCGAGCCATCACCCCTGGTCGAGGAATTGGACCGGGCAGTCCGCGAACTGGAGCACCTCACCGCCAATCCGCCCAACCTCCCGTAGGGGCGTCGCTTGCTGCGCCCTCATCCCGCGCCCCCACGCCTGGCATTCCCGCCATCGCGATCACCCCATCGCCAACCCGGCCGCTGTGCCACCTCCTCACCACACCTTCTTCGCTGATGACAAGGCGCCCGCTCGCTCAACCCCGCCGGCAGCGACCGCTCCTGGATCGTTGTCCGCCTCCAGATCGACGCCAAAGACTCCTCGCATCGTGCCGCGAGCCGCGCCTGAATGAGACGGCATCGACAGCCGGGGGCCAATCTGCGACCCTGACGGTCCGATCTCATCCGGCGCAGACGAGGAGCGAGACCCCCATGCCCTCCACCCCGAAACTCGGTGTCATTCTCCCCGAAGGCGAAGGCGACCTCGATGGGCGGACGCCGCGCTGGAGCGACTTTCTCGCCATGGCGCAGCTGGCCGAGGAGGTCGGTTTCGACTCGGTCTGGTTCGTCGACCACATGATCTATCGCAACGATGCCTCCGGCCGCGAGCCGCAGGGGGCCTGGGAGTGCTGGTCGATCCTCGCTGCGCTGGCGGCGGTGACGGAACGGGTCGAGCTCGGCTCCCTCGTCACCGCCACCTCCTTTCGCAACCCCGCGCTCCTCGCCAAGATGGCCGACACGATTGATGAGATCAGCGGCGGCCGCCTGATCCTCGGGATCGGCGCCGGGTGGAACGAGGTCGAGTACCGCGCCTTCGGCTTTCCCTACGACCACCGCGTCGACCGCTTCGCCGAAGCGTTCACGATCATCCGCACCCTGCTCCACGACGGCGCGATCGATTTCGAAGGGATCTACTACACCGCCCGCGACTGCGAGCTGCGCCCGCGCGGTCCCCGCCAGCACGGACCGCCTCTGATGATCGGCTCCCGCGGCCCGCGGATGCTTCGCCTGACATTGCCGCACGTCCCGATCTGGAACGCCTGGTTTGCCGACACCAGTAGCCTGCCCGATGCCTATCCGCCGCTGCGCGAGCTCGTCGACGCGGCCTGCCAGGAGGTCGGGCGCGACCCGGCGACGCTTGAGCGGACGATCTCGATCTCGATCGACCCGAGTGGTCAGCGTGATTTTCCGCTCCACTGGTCCCTGCTCGGCGACCTCACCCTCACGCATCCGCTCACCGGGAGTGTGGAGGAGATCGCCGCCGGCATCCGGGCCTACGGCGAGCAGGGCGTCTCCCACCTGCAGATCTATCCGGTCCCGCCGACCCTGGCCACGATCGAGCGTCTCGGCCCGATCCTGGCGGCTGCCCGCCAACCGGTGCCCGGTCGCTAGACCGCAGGCGCCGGTCCGCCTGGCCCCACCCACGTCCCCCCACCGCCGCCGCCGACCCCGACGGGACGACGCGGTCGGCAATGACGCCGAACGCGGTTCGGCGACGCGGCGGACGATCGGCGGGTGACGCCGTTGGGGACCATCGCCGGCATCGCGGGCAACGCCGTTGAGAACGAGCGTTCGGCGATGTCGCTGTCATCATCACCATGCGACCAGCATGACCATGGTGAGCCACGTGACCCGACCCGGAAACCGGCGGGGTTCCGTCGCGCCATGGTGCCCGTGAGCACCCTCACCCCCTGCCCCCCCCTCCCACACGTTGGGAGAGGGGTGGCGCGCAGCGCCGGGGTGAGGGCGCTTCCCGACGTGAGGGCGATCATGGCCGCACGCCGTCTGCCCCTACCGAGAGGGGGGCTGATGATCGGCTCGATTGGTTCCGAGCAGCGCGATGCGGGTGCCGCTCGGCCGATGAAACCGATGTCGGCCCGGAGTAGAGATTCCCAGCACCATGCGATCTGGTGACTCGAACAGCACCTGGTCCGAGGGGTCGGCGTCGCGCTGGGCGACCTCCGGCCGATGACGCGACGTGTCGAACAGCAGCTTGACGCGACGCTCCGTCAGGCAGGTCGCCGCCGCAGCGACAAGGGCCTGAGACGCCGTGCTGAAGGCACAATGGTTCATGCCCGGCCGTCGTCGTCGTCGCTCACATCCCTGGCGTTGCCGGTGAACCAGACACTCGTCCCACCCGCGCTGGCCACACCGAGCATCGGCTCGTTCGCCGGTGGCAGATCGTCCTCATCGAGCAACTCCCAACCCAGGAAGCTCATCAGATCGCGGGAGAAGGGGAGATGGCCGGGACGACCCATGAATCGGACATGTCCAACGGTGGTCTGCATGTCACCGTCCTCCATCATCAGGCGTGGTCCGCTCCAGCGTCCGTGCCACGGGAGAACAGATGGTTCCATCGGGCAACGGGGTGTGCAGTCCTGAGGCGAGGATGGGGAGCCCGCCGCTATCCCGATGACATCGAGCGAACCCGCTGCCCCGGTTCTCCACCTGCACCTCCGCTACAGGCGCTCGCCGCGTCGTGGGACCAGCTCGACGGCGGCCGGGGCCGCAGGACCAGCACCTGGCCACGGAGGTGGGCCACCTCGACAGTGCTGCCGGTGATGACATCGGCGAACGGACCCGCGTAGGCCCACGTCGCCCGCAGACGGGGGGTGTCGACGACGATCCAGGCCGTTGGGGTGCCGATCAGGAACTCGCAGAGCTGATCGGTGGAGACAATTGCCCCGGCGCCAGCCCAGAAGTCGATCCGCCGTCCTTCGGACGTGGTGCGGGTGTAGCGCGCCACCCGAGGACTGTCGGTGGGACCGGCCAGAAAGTGCAGACCGGCCCGGCCGCCCAGCAGCAGGGTTGCCGCTGGTGGGAGGGCCGTCGCTACCTGTTCGTCTGGAGCCCGCCGCGCTGCGACGTAGCGCAAGGCGGCGATGTAGTCGGCGTCGACGACCGGCTGCCGCAACCGGCTCGCCGTCCCGGTACTGACCTGGACCAGGAGAAGCAGCGCAATCACGATCCCGGCCAGACCTGGCAGGCGGTGCTGCCAATGGACGGGGAACCGGCGTGGTGATGGCACCCACGGGAGCAATCCGACCGCGGTGGTCGCCAGGACGAAGCCGAGCGGCTGGATATGGACGAGGTAGCGCGATTGCGGCTCGAAGGTGAGCGCGGCAACCACCACGATGGCGCCCCAGTAGAAGGCCAGGAGCGCGCCGACGGCGCGAGCTTGCCGGGACATTACCGGGCGTGATGTGGTGACCAGGAGGTACCGGCCCACGAGCAGACCTGAGAGCACCGCGATCACCATCGGGATCAGCCCCGCGAAGGCGCCTCGCGCGAAGAGGGCCGTCCACGCTGTCAGCTCCGGGTCGACGATCCGCCGTCCACTCAGCAGGTAGTCCCCGACGAAGGACGGTCGGTGAACGCCCTGCTCGACGGCGGTCGCTTCGCCCCCGCTCCAGATGCCGTTGATCGCGGTCAGGGTGATTGGCGCGAGCAGGCAGCAGGCAAGCGCGAGCGTGAGATCCCGGCGCGGGAGAAGCCGCCACGGCCACCGATCGGTCGTGCGCTCGCGCGGTCGGTCACGGGCGAGCATCGCCACCAGGACCATCGGCGGCCAGATCAGCGCGGCCCCGATCTGCGTAAAGATCGCCGCCCAGAACGCGAGGACCATCCAGAGGAGACGGCGCTGGCCCCTGGCCCGCGGTCTGCCCGGTGGGGCACTGATCTCCTCCACGAAGAGCCAGACGACCGCCAGCGTCAACGCCTGGAGCGGCGCGTACATCCGGACGTGGGCGCTCCACTGGACGCTGATCGGATCGAGCGTCACCAGTGTTGCCGCCAGCAGCGCCAGCCAGGGACGGCCCGAGACACTCCGGCCGAGCCGATAGGTCAGCAGCACCGCGAGGGTGCCCGCAAGGACGCTCCCGAGCCGGAGAACAGTCAGGTGATCGAGATCGCCCTGCCCCAGCCAGACGAGTGGCGCCAGCAGGTAGGAGAGGGTCGCGCCCTGGAGGTAGAGCACGCCGGACGGGAAGACCGGCACGCCCCGCTCGGCGACCATCCGGATCGCCAGCACGCTTGCCGGCTCGTCGATGTGGGAGGAGAGCCGGATCGCCGCGACGATCCGCACGGCCGCGGCGACGACCAGAATGACCCGAAGAACGATGCCGATCGCCAACGGGTCGAGCCCATTCCCTTCGGGAAGCCGGGTCGGCCCCGTGAGCGGCACCGGTGCCCGGCGAGGCGCCCGTCCACGGAACGCGCGCGGACCGGAAGGCACACGGCGGGGGCCGGGCCGGATCGCGGAGACCCGTCGATGCGACGACACCCTCTGTCCTACCTGGCGATCGAGCGGCCGGTGGCGGAAGCGCGCCGACACCGTACCATACGGACGGATCGGCGCCGGTGTGGTCAGGGGGGTGCGCGTGGAGTATCTCTGGGTCGGGATTGGTGGATTCGCCGGGGCGAATGCCCGCTACGGGTTGGGCCGGTTGCTGGTGGATCGCGTGGCGAGTGGCTTCCCGGTGATCACGCTGCTGGTGAACCTTTCCGGGTCGCTCTTAATCGGTCTCCTCCTCACCCTGCTGGCCGAGCGCTTCGTCAGCGACCCTGCCTGGCGGCTGCTGGGGGTGGTTGGCTTTCTGGGCGGCTACACCACCTTCAGCACCTATGCCTTCGAGACGGTCACCTTGATCGAGCACGGACATCCCGGCCGGGCCCTTGCCTACGTCCTGGCCAGCAATCTGCTCGGCATCCTCGCCTGCGCCGCCGGCATCGTCCTGGCTCGGCAGGTGACGCGGTGACACCGAACGTTGGGATCAGTGAACGCCGCAGCATCTTCAACCATTTACGTATGATCCGGGATCAATCCTAGCCCCGCGAGCAGATTGGGCCGCTGAGATGGCCGCACGGAGATATAAGTTCGATCGGCGCTAAGACATCGTTGTTCAAGACTGAGCAGCGATTTTGGAAGGCTTCCCTTGAATCTTGAGTTGATGTAGAGCACGGGGTGAGCAAATGGTCGGAAGCCGACAGCGGTAAAGGCCAGAACTCCGGCGAACACTGGCGGCTCAGATCGCTGTGATGACAGCAAACCGTCTGCATCAAATCGAGTTCCGGTAACGTTCCGATGTTGATCAATGACCATGACGCTATGACCAAGAAGGGCGACATCGAAATCCTCGAAGGTGCTCAGTAACCCCGCCGCGTGAATCGCTACTAAAGCCACATGCGGTGCGGATCGCGCTTGCCGCTTTTTGCGCTGCACCGCCCGACGGATGAGATCCTCTGCGTCATTCCATGCCGCCATGGGCGGCTCAAACACAACCTTCGCGTTTCCAGGGGGAAAGCGCCAAAGAGACAAGCGCAGACGGCCTCGTGGAAACTCCTCCACCAGGTCGAGTTGATCAACGTGCGACGGAACGGAGCCGAACATGCGGATGACCGTTTGCCTAAACTCGCTCTTGGAATCGTTCAACCCGAGTTCTGGAAGCTCCGAGATGCCGACACCCCAACCAGGGGGCAATGCAGACTCAATGATGTCCAATAAAGGATTACGCTGTTTTAGCGTATCGCCAACTTCTCCGTCAGCTATGGGCGATATTGCCTCTACCATTACTGTGGCGTCGTCAAAGATCGCTTCAAAATCTATTCGGGCCCCGGCTGTTCCTTCTGGCTCGACGATCAACGAGGCACCTAGCTGCTGGAGGCAGCGAGCGACAACGAGCTCGAAAAACGCTGATTGCCAACGTGTGCTCAGTGCGGCGTAAATAGTTGACTGCGACGCAGAAGGCAGCAAGGCAAGGTTGTGATTCAAGAAATTGCGACTGGACGCTGCCCTCAGAACTGTCGATCGAGACACCCATGAGAACGGTGACTCGCCGCGCTTGGCCCATGAGTCGTCCCGAGTCGTTGGATCAGGAAACCAAGGGTCTATTGTTTCTCCTATCGGCAAGATGGTCATGCGTATCCTCCCTCACACCGAAACGTCGTTGTTTGGTTTCGCCGTTTCGGTCTCATTGGTGGAGAGGTACATGCGGCAGTTCGGGATCAGGAAGGATTACGGCGAGCCGCTGATGGCGATAGGTTCATCTTAGCCTTCACGTTCCGCGCAGCGTGTTGACCACCGAGCTTAGCGTCTCTGGGTCGCCGACGTTGCCGGGGAAGACGATGTAGGGAAGACCTGGATAGCGCGTCTCCGGGCCCAGCCTCCAGACGGGGATGCCGGCCGCGATCTGGCCGAGGACGATCGCTCGCCGCACATCGAGGGCGGCGGTTCCGATGTCGCTGGAGGTGATCCCGCCCTTGCCGACGATCCAGCCCGGCTGGCCCGTCGTTCCGCGCACCGTCGCGACGAGGGCAGCGGAGATCGACCGGCTGATGTCGAGCTGCGCCTCGCGATCGGCCGCCTGCTCGACGGTGCGCGAGGTGAAGATGACCGGCGTCACGCCCCGCGCCAGCGCCGCGCTTGCCTGCCACTGGGCCGAGCTGATGGCCGTATCCCGTTCCCGGGCGTCCAGGAGCGCCGGCACATCGATCTCGACCGGTGCGATGCCCGGCTGCGCGAGGAGGTGGGCAAGCTGCTCGCCGCTGCGCCGAACGTGCGATCCGACGACGACCAGCCCTGGCAGCGACCGCGGAGCGCCGGCGCCGACGAGTTCGGCCCGCGAGAGGAGTGCGCGCTGCGACAGCCCGGCCCGGACGCGCACAAAGCCGGCGGCGGTGCGGTAGAGGAATCGCTTGCCGCTCGCTTCGGCGCGGAGCACGCCGAGAGCGACCACCTCAAGATCGCGGTAACTTGCCGCGTTGACGATCACCGGCTGTTGCTGCTGGACGCCCGCCAGGATGCTGGCGACCCGCTCCGGTCCCCCGCCACGCAGGTCGTTCAGCGCGATCGAGGCGACTTGATCGGCGCGAATCCGTCCTCGCGTCTTCTCCTCCACCCAGGCGCGCAGGTTGGACGCGGTGTAGCCAAAGCTGGGGTCACGGGCAAACTCGGTCTCCGCGGCGGGCACCAGCCCCGCACCCGTCTGCACCCAGTGGATGTCGTCGATGGTGTAGCGACCGCCTTCAAAGAACGCCGGGACGAGCAGGACGCCGTCGATCGGCCCGAGCATCGCCGCCAGTGCGTCGGTCTCCGCCGGGAAGTGGCCCCGCAGCGTCGAGTCGCTCCGGCTGGCGACCGCGACCGGAACGCCGGTCGCCCGCGACGCGGCGAGCAGGTTGGCGGCGATCTCCTGGTTGAGCCGAGCCGCATCCCGCTCCGGGAGACTCCGGGAATTGGTCAGGACGAAGCAGACCGGTCGCGGATCGCGCAGCTCGGCGGTGAGGTCGTCGATGGACCACCTGGCGAGCACCGCGGTGTCGTGCACCGTCTGCACCCCGGTCGGATCGTCGTCCAGGGCCACGAGCTTGTGGCCGGATGCGCTGACCGCGGAGCGGATTGAGGGGGCGAGGTCGTGGGGCCACTCCGGCGGGAGATCGACCAGTCGCGGCGGGTGCATCGGCTTCCCCTTCATCCGTGGCGTCCCCTTACGAGCCGGGGTCGAGTGGCACGTCGCTCACCCGGCGCCGGCAGGCGAACCTCGATCGTGAGATCGCGCGCGAATTCGATCCGATGCGCGACCCACGCCCCCAGGCGGTCCCGGTTCCCCCCTCCATCCCCACGCCGTACCCGGACATCGATCTCATCGCCATGGCGCACGTCCCCGGCGGATGCGCTGGGGTGGCGACGCGAGGGAGGCCATGGACCGCCACGTCAGCCAGGCGCGATGGTCACTGGGCGAGATAGCCGCCGTCGACCGGCAGGATCGCGCCGGTGATGAAGGAGGCATCGTCGGAGGCGAGGAAAAGGATCGCGGCGGCGACCTCCGACGACTCGCCGAGCCGCGCCATTGGATGCTGCCTGGCGATCGCGTCGAGATACTCCTGGCCGCCCGGCTCCTCCGGCAGTTGGCGCACCCGCTCGGTCTTGATCGTCCCCGGGGCGACGGCGTTGACGCGGATGCCACGGTCGGCCCACTCCACCGCGAGGTGCTTGGTGATGCCAGACGCCACGAACTTGGCCGGTCCGTAGGTGGACTGCCGTTTCTGGCCCGCCACCCCGGAGATGGAGGAGAGACAGACGATCGAGCCGCCCGCGGGGTCGTTGCGGAGCATCGCCTCGATCGCGTACTTGCAGGTCAGGAACATGCCCCGGCCATCGATGGCCATCACACCGTCCCAATCTTCCGGTGTTGCTTCGACGATGTCGTTGAGCGGGATGATCCCCGCGTTCGCCACGAGTACGTCGAGGCCGCCGAAGCGATCGACCGCCGCCTGGATCATCGCCCGCGCGTCGGTCACCTGGGAGACATCCCCCACGACCGCCTCGATCTCCGCGTCACTGCCGGAGAGCTCGTCCTGGAGCTGGTGGAGTCCGGATGCGTTGATGTCGGTGATGACCAGCCGTGCCCCTTCCCGCGCGAACAGCTCCGCCGTCGCCCGGCCGATCCCCGCCGCCGCTCCGGTCACCACCGCTCGCTTGCCGCGCAACCGCCCCAACCCCTGGTCCGTGACTGTCATTGTCGCCCCCTCCCACCGGCTCAATGCCGGTTCGCCCGTTGTTTATCCCTCGCGTTTCGGCACGAACGCGATCGCCCGGCCCGGTCCGCCGCTGGAGCCGCCGATCTTGATCGGCAGAAAGATGAAGAGAGCGCCACGGGGCGGGAGGCGACGCAGGTTGGCGAGCAGCTCGATGTAGAGCATCCCCTGGCCAAGACCGAACTGATGGGGCGGGGCGCCGTCGTGCGAGGAGCCGACACTGACCCCGTCGAGACCGACGACCCGGACGCCCCGGTCGAGCAGCACCTGAAGCGCGGGAATGCCCGGTGTCGGCCACCCCGAGCCGTGCTTGAGCAGGTAGGGATCGAGCACATAGGCGCTGCCCTCGGGCATCGGTTGGTAGAGTTCGTCATAGTCGGTCCGGAAGAGCACGATCTCGCCAGCCTGCAACTGGCCATGGATCGCTTCCCAACGCTCGATCAGCTCGGGCGTAATCTCCGGGCTGACCCCGTCCGCCCCTTGCCCGGTCAGCTCGGTCGCGTCGATTACCGCCGCCGGACCGACCAACCGGCCGAGGTCGACCCGGTCGCCCGTCTCTCGCCCGAGATCGCTCGCATGGGGGAGCCCGGAGTCGGGTGGGGGGATGAAGTGGGTCGGCGCGTCGAAGTGGGTACCGCAGTGCTCATCGAGCGTCAGCCAGGCGGTGTGATAGGGACCGCGGAAGCCGTGAATCGGCTGGATCTGGTCGGGACGAGATGCGTACCAGTTGTAGATCTTGCGTTGGAACGGCATGTGGGTCGGCCAGGCCGCCGGCAGGTGCTCGGCGAGGGTCACGCTGAGGTCGATCAGCTCTCGTCCCTGAAGGGCGGCAACCAGAGTGTCCAGCTCCGCGGTGGTTCGGTCTGTGGCGCTCATCAGTCACTTCCTCCAACTCGTCCGGCTCGATCGGCACCGCCCGCTACCGCCGTCGAGCGTGCGCTCATGACCTGATGACCGACCCGGAGCGGGCGGTCCCGCGACCTCTCCTTTTGCCGACCCTGACCGGAGCGCACCTCCTCGCGGGGACCTGTCCGCCCGCTGATGAAGCGACGGAGCGCGGCGGCGAACGGCTGGCGTCAGGTGACGTGCGCCGAGACTATTCGGCCTGCGTCTGGACTTGCTCCAGACGCAGCGCCACGACGTTCAGCAGGAGCGCACCGACCAGGATGACCCCCTGCAGCGCCTGCTTGAAGTAGAAGCTGATGTCGGGCATCAGGTTGAGACCGTTCGAGAGCACGGCGAAGATCAGCAACCCAAGCAGCGTGTTCTTCATGCCCCCTTCGCCGCCGAAGAGCGATGTACCGCCAAGCACCACGGCGGCGATCGTGTTGATCAGCAAATCACCGCCGGCCGAGGGATTGGCACTGCTCAAGCGACCCAGCGCGAGCATGCCGGCCAGCCCGGCCGTCAGACCCGAGATCATCAGCGCGTACATCACGATCCGGCGGGTGTTGATCCCCGACATCTCGGCGGCCTCACGGTTGCCGCCGGTCATGTAGACGTAGCGGCCAAACTTGGTATAGCTCAGCACGAGGTCGCCGATCACCAACGATCCGAGCGCGACCAACCCGATCACCGGCATCCCGAAGACCCGGTTGCCCGCGCCGCCGAGATCGCGAAGGATCGTCGGCACGGGCGAGATCACCCGACCTTTGGAGACGAAGATCGCCAGACCGGCGGCGATGCTCAGCATCGCCAGGGTCATCATGAACGACGGGATGCGAACATAGGCGACGAAGAAGCCGTTGATCAGGCCGATCACCGCCGCGGCCGTGACGGCGACGAGGATTCCCCAAGCGCCAAGGTCCAGCCCGGTGCCGACCCAGAAGTAGGCGGAGATGACCCCGGCGAAGGTCGCCACCGAGGCGATGCTGAGATCGATCTCGGCGCAGAGCAGAACGAAGGTGACCCCGGTCGCCGCCACCGCGACCGGTCCGATCTGGGTGACGATGTTCTGGAGATTCTGCCTGGTCAGGAAGACATCGGTCACCAGGCTGAAGAAGACCACCATCGACAGCAGGGTCGTCAGCGGCGCGAGCAGCCGTGCTCGGCGACTCGCCCACTGCAGCGCACGACTCCGCGCGATGATGTTAGCGCGGCTCTCGCCAGCGGTGGTATCGACGCCATGGGGAATCTGTTGTGCCATCGACTCATCCTTAGCTGGTAACGGTCGGTGTCGATCCCTCAGGCGTAGCTCATCAGTACATCCTTGCTGACACGCTCGCCCGCGAATGTTTTCGTGATGCGGCCCTTTGACATGACCACGATCCGGTCCGACTCGGCCAGCACCGTCTCCGGCTCGGTCGAGAGGAGCATGATCGCGACCCCCTCGGCCTTGAGCGCCTTAATCAGATCGAGAACCTCACGCTTGGCGCCGACATCCATGCCGCGGGTTGGCTCGTTCAAAATCAGCAGCGTTGGCTGGCGGGTCAGCCATTTCGCCAGGACGACCTTCTGCTGATTGCCGCCGCTGAGATGCCCCGCCAGCAGCCGCGGCCGCGCCGGGCGGACACCCGTCCGCTGCACGAACCGGGTGGCCACCCCGATCTCAGAAGCGTCCCGGAAGATCGGTTTCACCAGGTGATCGAGATGCGCCAGCGTGATGTTCTTATAGATCTCGTGGCGCGGAAAGATGGTCGCCCGCCGGTTCTCGGTGACGTAGGCGATACCGAGCCGCTTTGCCTGCTCGGTCGAGCGCGGCCGAACCTCCCGGCCCGCCAGCCGGATCGTGCCCGCGTCGGGTCGGACCTGACCGAAGAGGGCGCGGGCCAGCTCGGTCATCCCCGCGCCGAGAAAGCCGAAGATGCCGACGATCTCTCCGGGCGCCACGGTCAGGTCGATATTGGCGAAGGCGCCCGCGGCGGTTAGTTCGTGCAGCTGTAGGACCGGCGTGGCAGTGGTTGGGGGCGGCAGGGTGACCCCGCCCTCATACGACTCGGCGAGCGCCGTCGCATCCTTGCCGATCATCAACTCGATCAGGCGGCTCTTGGTCAATCCCTGGTTCGGCAGTGTGGCGACCTTGCGCGCATTCTTGAGGACCGTCACCTGGTTGGCGACTGCCAGCACGTCTTCGAGGAAATGGGAGATAAAGATCAGACTCTTGCCGCGCGCCTGCAGCTCGCGCATGAAATCGAAGAGCCGGTTGGACTCCGGCACCGAGAGCGCCGAGGTCGGCTCGTCGAGAATAATCACCTCCGCGCCGGAGAAGACGACGCGGGCGATCTCCACCATCTGCTGCTGCCCCAGCGAGAGGTTGCCCAGCCGCTCGCTGACATCGAGCTTGAGACCGAGCTCGCGGAGCTGTGCCGCCGCTTCCGCCCTGATCTTGCCCCACCGCACCAGCCCAAGGCGGTTCGTTGGGTGTCGCCCGAGAAAGACATTCTCCGCGACCGTCAGCGCCGGCATCATGCTCAACTCTTGATAGATCATACCGATGCCGCTGGCTTTGGCGTCCGCTGGAGAGCCGAAGCGCACGATGTCGCCCCGCAGCAGTACATCCCCCTCGTCAGGGGTGTGGACACCGCTCAGGATCTTCATCAGAGTCGATTTGCCGGCGCCGTTTTCACCGAGCAGACCGTGAATCTCACCGCGCTGCAGCGCGAAGTCCACCCCCGCCAGCGCGACGGCGCCGCCGAACCGCTTGACGACCCCTCGAAGCTCCAGCAGTGGCTCGGCGGCGGAATCGGTGGCAATGCCAGCGGCGACTGGCGAGACAGGGGTAGCGATGGTCGACCCGGAGTCCATGACCGCTCCCCCTTTCCCTCGTCGTGACCCGGCCGGTCTAGTACTGGAAGTTGTCGCCCAGCCAGATGTAGCCAGCCGCGTTGTCTTTGGTGATCGGTCCGCCGTCGGTGCGGATGAACTTCGGCATCGGATCCTTCGAGTTGTCGGTCTTGGAGACCGTCAGGTACCCCGCCCAGATCGCGCCGCCGTGGATGCGACCGCTGGGGTTAATCACCGACGCGGTCATCTTATCGGCGAGGATCGCCTCGCAGGCGTTGCGCAGACCATCGACGCCGACGATCTTGACCTGGTCCTTGAGGCCAGCAGCCTCGACCACGCTGCTCGCCGAGAGGGCCATGTCATCGGAGTGGAAGAAGCCACCCTTGACGTTCGGGAATCGCTGCAGCAGGTCCTGCCAGAGACTCGCCACCTGGTCGACCTTCCAGTCGCCAGGTGTCTCGTCGACGACCTTGATGTTCGGGTACTGCGCCAGAATGTTGTGGAACCCCTTGGCCCGGCCCTGGGCGCCGGTGTGCGCGAGCGCGCCCTGGGTGTGGATGACCTCACCCTCGCCGCCCATCGCGTCGAAGAGCTGCTTGGCGACCGTCTCGCCCATGGCGACGTTGTCCGGCTCCAGGAAGGTCAGATGCCCAAAGCTCGCGAACGCCTCGGGGTCCTGCACGAGCCGGGTGTCCATGTCGATCAGCGGGATCTTCTTCTCGATGATCGCGTTGGCGCCATCCAGCAGCGAGTCGCTCGCGGATGGGTGAACCGCGACGAAGTCGAAGTCCTGCGCGGAGATCGTCTGCATGTCCTCAAGCTGCTTCTCGGTTGAGAACTGGCCGTCGAACGACGTCACTTCAACGCCGAGCAGGCTGCCGACGAACTTCGAGGTCTCAATCCCATGAGCGACCCAGGTCGAGGCCGCGCCGACCTCGGAGGTTGCCGCCTTGTATTTGACGGATGGCAGATCTTCGGGGAGCAGACCCAGCGAATGAAGGGCTTCGGCGGCGTTCGCCGAGCGCCCGAGGCCGGTGGCCATGGCCAGCGCCCCAAGGGTCGCGAAGCCACCGGTAAAGACGCCGCGCCGGCTGACCTGCCGCTTCAGCTGGTCGCCGATCTGCTCCAGGTTAGCCCCTGCCAGGGGACCACGTTGCCCTACGTTGATCATCAGGTTCCTCCGTGTCGGACCGATGGTACTGCTGCCGGCGCACGTACGCCGGCACCCCGAGATGTCGCTGCCCCACGCCCCTGATGCGCCATCGTCGGCGCCGCTCCTGGCTGATCCGGGAGCGAGGGGTGAGGCGATCGAGGCCGTTATCAGCGGGGATCGTCGACCAGCCCGGTCGATCGGCCCCTCACCAGCGTTCAGGAAACACCGTTGCCTCGCCAGGCGAGGGCCAACGGCGCACCCCTGCATCGAATCGAGAGATCGCCTGCCTATTAGGCATGGTTTGTCACGGCCCGCACGTTAGCATAGGTGCACTACCCGGTCAACAGTTCACGCCCGTGGGCGATGGTAGGATAGCGATCATCGATTTCCCCCGTGGATGATGGAGCGCTGGCAATGGCGACGACGAGGCTGATGACCGCTGACGACCTGCTGACCTTGCCTGACGATGGTTCGCGCTACGAGCTGATCGAGGGAGCGCTGCACCATATGTCGCCGGGTGGATTTGCTGCGAGCCGGATCGCGATGAGAATCGGCGGCCGGCTCGATGCCTTTGCCGACGAGCGGAAGCTGGGACGGGTCAGCGGCGCCGACGGCGGATACGTCTTTCACCGTGATCCGGATACGGTGCTCGCTCCTGACGTCGCCTTCGTCCGGGCCGACCGTCTGCCCCCCGAGCACCAGCAGCTCGGATTCCTGGAGGTCGCCCCTGATCTCGTGGTGGAAGTCGTGTCACCCGGGGACCGGCCAGGTGAGATTGCTGCAAAGGTAGCGTTCTATCTCGGAGCAGGGGTGCCTCTGGTCTGGGCGATCTATCCGCGGCTCCGACAGGTCCATGTCCATACCGCCGGAGCTGCCCCGCGTGTCCTCCGTGAGGGCGATCTCCTCGACGGTGGAGAGGTGCTCCCTGGCTTTCAACTGCCGGTGACGGAGATTTTTCGCTAGATCTCGATCCTTAAGGACGCGGCGCCCGCACTTCGCAGACCTGGCAGCACGTCGGCGGCAATCTGCTCCATGGTGGGGAACTGCTCCTCGTGCGGCGCCTCCATCAGGAACTCGTCGATGCCAACCTCCCGGTAGCGACCGACCACGTCCTCAAAGGCGTCCGGCGAAGCCCAGGGGTCGACGCCGAGCTTGAGGGTCCAGCCATAGAGCGACCGGATGATCTCGCCCGGTGGCCGGCCGATGGCGGCGCAGGCGTCGTCGAGCTGGCGGGTTCGGTCGCGAATCTCGTCGGTCGTCCCGTAGGAGTTCCAGCGATCGGCGTGCCGGGCAACGATCTTGAGCATGCGCGGACCATGCGCGCCGAGGGTGAGCGGTGGGCGCGGTCGCTGGATCGGCGACGGCCGCATCGGCGCCTCGCGGACCTGATAGTAGCGACCGTCGTAGCTCGTCATCTCCTGCCGAAGGAGCCGATCGACCAGCTCGACCGCTTCCTCGAAGCGTCCGACAAGCTCTCCCGGCTCGGGAAAGGGGAGGCCGAATCGCTCGTGCTCCGGCTCGTACCACCCGGTCCCCAGGCCCAGCTCCAGTCGGCCACCAGAGATGTGATCGACCGTCAGCGCCTGCTTCGCTAGCAAAGGTGGATGGCGGAACGTGTTGCTGGTGACCAGGAGCCCCAGCCGGATGCGCTCCGTCCGCGTCGCAAGCCCCGCCAGAAGGGTCCACCCTTCGAGATAGGGATCGTCGGGAAGACTCGGCCGCTGAAAGTGGTCGCAGGCCCAGGCACTATCGAACCCGAGCGTCTCGAAGGTCTGGAAATGCTTGACCAGTGTCTCCCAGGGCAGGTTCTGGTTGCGGACGATCCCGAAGCGGAGCGGCTGAGCGTCGTTGGGCACGGCGTCCTCCCTGGTGGCGGGGATCGATCCATCGTCGGATGATCCCCACTCGGCTGACCGTTGGAATCGCGGGCTGCCAGAACGCTCCGGAAGGGCGCGCCCCGTTTCCGGGAGGCCGACGATCCTCCAGGGGAAGCGCGCGAACCGGCCCCACAACGCGCGATGGAAACAGCCGTATCCTACGGCGCGATGGTTCGGTGTCAAGCGGGTCCGGCAACGGCAGTCGTCATTGCCGGAGTGAGGGTAGGGGAAGATGCAGATGGACGAGATGGCGAACGGGTCGGGACTGATCGACGCGGTGGCACTTGTGACCGGCACGGGGAGCGGTCTCGGTGAGGCGGCCGCGCACGCCCTGGCGACGGCCGGCGCCCGGTTGGTGGTGACCGAGCTGCCCGATCGACTCGATCGCGCCGAAGCGACCGCAACCGCGGTCCGGGAGCGGACCGGGCGGGAGGCGATCGCGGTGCCGCTCGACGTCACCGACCAGGGTGGGATCGCCGCCTGCGTCGAGCAGGCGAAGGCTGCCTTCGGCGGCCGGATCGATGTGCTGGTCAACAACGCCGGTCTGAATGTGCCGCAGATGGCGTTCGATGTCACCGAGGAAGCCTGGGATCGCGTGCTCGACGTCAACCTCAAGGGACTCTTCTTCATGGCCCAGGCGGTCGGCCGGCAGATGCGCGATCAGTCGCCCGCTGGCGGGAGCATCGTCAATATCTCGAGCCAGATGGGGATCGTCGGCTACCGCCAACGCGCGGCCTACTGCTCCAGCAAGGCCGCCGTCGTCAACCTCTCGCGGGTGCTCGCCTTCGAGTGGGCGGAGCACAACATCCGCGTCAACTCGGTCTGCCCCACCTTCGTCGAGACACCGCTGACGCGGCCGATGTTCGAGGATCAGGAGTTCCGCGAGGATGTGCTGCGCCGCATCCCGCTCGGACGCCTCGCCACCCCGGCGGATGTCGCCCATGCCGTTGTCTACCTCGCCGGTCCCGGCGCGGCGATGGTGACCGGCCACGCCCTGCTCGTCGATGGGGGATGGACGGCCGTCTGATCCGGGCCCCGGGTGGCCCCAGGGTCGGACCTCACACCGCTCGGCATCCAGCCTCGACCGCACCGACCGGCCACGATCGCTGCATGACGGAGAGGGACGATCACCGGTAAGGCGTGGTGTTCGCCTCAGACAGGCTGCTGAAAAAGCCTCGTCGTGGTCGGCGGTGACATGAAAAAGGGGCGTCGGCCGGCCATTCCGTGGGTATCCGGTCCCGGTGGTTCTCGCCCGGTGCCCCGCTGGTGTGGTGCTCGACACCGATGCATCTCACGTGACGGTGCGTCTGCTCAGCCGGTGGCCGTTCTGGGGACCAACCGAGCGAGCCGGACGAGGTTGTAGGCGGCGGCGATCAGGTAGCCGACGAACCGGGTGCACGCCACTCGGCGGTAGCGTGTCCGTCGGAAGCCCCCGACCGACTTCAGCCAACCGAAGATCTCCTCGATCCGCTTTCGGACGCGCTGGCTGACCCGGTAGCCAGGCCAGGACGTGGTCCGCCCATCGATGGCGCAACGCCGCCCGGTCGTGTTCTGGGCGACGTGCGGCGTGACTTTCCGCGTCCTCATCCCGGCCACGCACTCCCGGGTGTCGTCGCGTTTGTCCGCACCGAGCGTGCGAGGGCGGAAGCCGCGCTCCCGCGCCTCGTCGAGCAAGCCGTTCCGGTCCTCCATCAGCGCGTGCCCCATGAACATCAGCCGGGCCTCCTTGCCCTTCCCCTTGCGGGCCAACCTGGCCTCCGGATCGGTCGTGCTGGTGTAGATGGCGGTGGAGCGGCGCTCGCCCCGGAAGTCAACGGTCGGGTTGCCGGGATCGTCCAGTGCCTCGGCCAGGGACGGCTCTTGCTTGGGGCGGAAGCTCGTGAGGCTCGCGGCCGTCTCGATCAGCGTTCCGTCCACCGTGAAGTGCGCGTCCGAGAGTAGCCCAAGCCGGTAAGCCTCGAACACCACCTCGTCGAAGAAGCGCTGGGCCACCTCGTGCCGCTGCAGCCGCTCTCGGTTCTTGGCGAAGGTGCTGGCGTCGAATCCGTATTCAAGCATGTTCATCCCAAGGAACCAGCGGTAGAGCATGTGGTACTCCAGTTCCTCGCAGAAGGCCCGCTCGCTCCGGATGGAGTAGAGCGCAACGAGGAGGCTCGCCTGCAGCATCCATACGGGCGGGTTTCGAGGGGCGCGCCCACCCGCGGCGTACCGCTGGTCGAAGACGGGCGTAGAGTTCGGTCAAGGCGCCGTCGGCGAGCCGCTTGACGGCCCGTAGCGGGTGGCCGGCGGGGATGAGGGCGTCGAGGTCGACGAAGGCGAGCATGCTCGGCTGGGGATCGCAGCGACCGCGCATCACGTCCTCCTCCAGCCGCGTCGGGTGGCGCGCCGACCACCGACTGGCCCGCACGAACGAGCCTCACGTAGCGGGGCAATCTGTCGCCGGGGCACCCATGGTGGGTGCGCGATTCGCGGACGAGCCGCCAGCCCTGCGAAGCCGTTGGCCGTTCATCGATCCAGGTCAGCGCATACTGTCCGTGTCACGCGCGCGGAGTCGAAAGCATGGTCGGTTCAGTGATCGGTCGCGCGCGGCCCCGAAGGAGACGAGGATGGACCCTCTCGGCATCGACACCGCCTTCGTCGGCTCCGTCCCCCAGATCTACGAACGGTCCTTAGTGCCGCTCATCTTCGAGCCCTACGCGGCCGATCTCGCCCGCCGCACGGTGCGGCGACACCCCTCACGCGTGCTGGAGGTCGCCGCGGGAACGGGCGTCGTGACCCGCCAGCTGGCAGAGACGCTGCCCCCGGGGGTCTCGATTGTCGCGACGGATCTGAACCAGGCGATGCTGGATCAGGCCGCCGCCGCAGGGACCGTGCGTCCCGTGGAGTGGCGTCAAGCCGATGCGCTGCAATTGCCATTCCCGGACGAGTTCTTCGACGTGGTCGTCTGCCAGTTCGGGGTTATGTTCTTCCCCGACAAAGCACGGGCATTCGCCGAAGCGAGGCGGGTGCTTCGTTCCGGTGGCCAGTTCATCTTCAATGTGTGGGATCGGATCGAGCATAATGACTTCGCCGACACGGTGACCCGAGCGTTAGGGACGCTGTTCCCGGACGATCCCCCACGGTTCTTGGCGCGGGTCCCCCACGGCTACCACGACCCGTCTGTCATCGCGCAGGATCTTGCACGGGGCGGCTTCACGCGGTCACCCCAGATGACCACGCTGCCCGCGCGCAGCCGGGCTCTGTCGCCGCGCATTCCCGCCGTTGCGTACTGCCAGGGGACACCGCTTCGCGGCGAGATTGAAGCTCGCGGCCCCTCGCGCCTGAGCGAGGCCACCGACCGTGCAGCGTCCGCGATCGCGCACCAGTTCGGCGCGGAAACCGTGGACGGGAAGACCCAGGCGCACATCGTGGCGATCGAAGCGTAGCGGTCCCCACGCTGCCGCTCCCGAGGTATCCAAGCTGTCGGGGAGTTTTTCAGCAGCCTGTTTAGACGGGCGGGGTGATCTCGACCGGGTCGTCGAATGCGGAGAGCTCAAGGCGGCGGGTAACGTTCGGGGCTTCGGCGTCGGTCAGGGGGCCGTCCAGCTCCATCCGCCGGACCCGTCCCTCGTCGTCGATCCAGATCGTGACCGGCAGGGGATCGCCCGTCTTCAGGCCGGGGATCGGCGTTCCCTGCAACCCCACCTTCCCGAGGTCGAAGGTGCCCTCGACCAGCGTGGTGTGGACGCCATCGAGATCATCCTCGTCGACGATCGTGGGCTGCTCGATCAGCTTCACCGCTTCCAGTAGCACCCGGTCGGGGTTGATCAGGTCAGTGATCGATCCGAGCGCGGCGCCCTGCTCCGCCAGGTCGACCTCGATGTAGGTCTCCTGTTGAGCGGTCGGGTCGGTGACCCACAACCGCGTCCCGATCCCGACCACCTTGACATCGAGCGAGATGATCGCCGCCTTGGCGGTCGCGGTGGCGCGGAACGAGTCCGGCCGCACCACATCACCCTCGACCCTTGACAGCTCAAGATTCTCCATGAAGAGCGTCTTGCCCCGCGGCGTCGTCAACGCGAAATGGAACGAGTCGAGTTTGGCCATCGTTTCCGCCGACCGCTTCAGGAGTGCCGCGGCGTCGGTCTCTTGTGCCGCGGCGAACCGGCCGGGCGCCGCGCTGACGAGCAGGACCATTGCCAGAACGACACCCGCGAGTCGATGAAGCCGGAGCAGGGGGTGGGTTGGGCGATAGGGCATCAAGAAACCTCCAGGGCGTATGGTGTGGAAGCGTCGGGTCAGGTTGATCGCAAGTCTAGCCGTTCAGCGTGTTCCGGGCGTGGCCGCCGGTGTGTCCCTCCGCCGCTGGAGAGACCGCGACGACCAACCATGAGCTTCCGCTGACCCTGCGGGACCAGCGTGCACGGTCAAGCGCCGTTGTGCGCGACCCGGGAAGGAGGCAGCGTGCCTGATATCGGCGATGGGTGATCCCGCCGTGATCGCTGAAACCGGATCGAGACACCGGTGCGGAAGCATGATTCAATGGCGTCGACCATCACCTCAGCCACCAGACGCTCCTGACCGGCCCGTCAGCACCGCACCCGTGGTCCCCGGCCAATCATGGAGGAATCACGATGCGCGTGCTCTTCACCGCCCAGCCCGGAGCGGGGCACTGGCACCCGCTCGTGCCGCTCGCCCAGGCGTTGGCGGCGGCGGGACATGAGGTCGCCTTTGCGATCGCCCCTGGCTTCTGTCCTCGCGTGGAGGCCACCGGGTTCCGCTGCTTCCCCGTTGGGGTCGATGAGACCGAGCAGGAGGTGCGCGAGCGCGGTGACCTCCTTTCCGGGCTGCCGGGGAAGGAGCAGGCGGCGTATTTCTGGAGCCACGTCTTCGGCGGGACGCGCGCCGAGCGGACCCTGCCGGACGTGCTGGCGCTCGCCCGATCGTGGCGGCCGGACCTGGTCGTCCGCGAGAACATGGAGTTCACCGGCTGCATGGTTGCCGAGCGCCTGGGGATTCCCCACGCCGCGGTGCAGGTTACCGCCTGGCGACCCCACATGCATCCGCTGGTCGTCGCGCCACTCAACGCGTTCCGGGGAAACATTGGACTCCCACCCGATCCCGATCTGGCGATGCTGCATCGCTTCCTTCTCCTCGATCCCGCCCCACCGGGCTACCGGAATCCGGCCGCTCCCCTGCCTCCCACCACCCACGCCCTGCGACCGATCGCGTTTGACCGGGCCGAGGACGAGGAGGCTCCGGACTGGCTCCGGCAGCTGCCGTCGGGGCGGCCGGTCGTCTACGCCACGCTGGGAACGGTCTACAACCGCACCCCAGGGGTGATGGAGGCGATCGTGGCTGGAGTGCGCGAGGAACCGGTCACCCTCATCGTCACCGTCGGCCGCAACCGGGATCCCTCAGAGTTCGGCGAGCAACCGGAGCATGTCCGCATCGAGCGCTACGTGCCCCAGAGCCTTCTCTTCCCTCATTGCGATCTCGTCATCACCCATGGCGGATCGGGTACGGTGCTCTCGGCGCTCGAGCAGGGGTTGCCGATGGTCATGATCCCGATCGCGGCCGACCAGCCCGATAACGCCGAGCGCTGTGCTGAGCTCGGCGTGGCCCGGGTCATCGCGCCTGACACGCGGACGGCGGACGCGATCCGGGATGCGGTGCGCGAGGTCTTGACCCGGCCATCCTACCGTGAGTGCGCCGAGCAGATCCGCGCCGAAACGGCCTCGCTCCCCGGTCCCGAGGAGGTGGTCGGACTGCTGGAGACGCTGGCCAGGGAAAAGACGCCGGTCGTCGCCGCGGGCTAGGGTCTCTCGGTACAGGTCGCGGGGCGCGCGGACCCGGGCCACGACGATGCGACCCCGCACACCACCTTCGTGGCCGTTGTGAACAACCCGGTGGGACAACGTGCCGGTGGCGCCAGGCCGTGCCCGACCGCGACGATGCGGTCAGGCAGCCGGACGCATGTGGTTCGAACTGTCACGACGTGATCGCGAAACACGGGCGCAGGGAGGAGCGTCCCTCCCGGACGGGATGACGCCCGACCATCACGCCCGATGTGCCCCGCCTGGGAGGTGGTGGGTGGCGGACAGACACTATCGGATGGCGCGACAAGCCGTCTCTGCGCCTCCTCGCAACCGGGGCGTCAGGCGTGCGCCCATCGTGCCGGATCGCGCACCTCGTATGGCAGGCGCCAAGTTGATCATCACCTCCCGGTAGGGACGGATGGCATGCACCCCTGGGGTCCGGGTTGAGTCGTCCCAACCATGCCAGGCTGCGGAGCGCCCGCCCCCCGGCCGGAGCGCTGCTCCCTGCGCCCGGTGGCCCCGGCTGCCTCGTGGCGATGTCGAGCAGCATGCGCCTGGAAGGTCGACCGCGTCGTCGCGGTGGACGCGGCAGGCGCCCTCCCACCCGATCGCACCGGCGGGGGCGGAACCGTTCGGGAGGTGACATCGGCCTGGTGCTCCGCGGTGATCTCGCTCTCCTCGACATACGCGGTCCCGTCTATCGGCCAGGGCGCCGAACAGTCGCTGACCGGCCAATGGGCTCGCCGGTCGCCGGAGATCTGATCCCTGACAGGCTCCCGGCGAAGGCGTCCCGGGGCGCCTCGGGCAGCAGGTCCCATCCTTCGACCCGGCCAGCGATTATGCTGTTCCCCTCAGCCGGTGAATCCCTCGCTGGGAGTGCTTGCCCGCCGCGCTGCGTCGCCCAGGACAACGATGCGATGACCCGTTTCACGCCACTCCTCCCCCCGGCCACCCGCGGTGATGACCCGCTGGCGAGTGATGGCGCGGTGGCCACACGGCCGCCGCGTGGCAACGCATTGCCGGTCCTGGCCGGGGGGCCACTGCGCCATGTTGTCGTGATCGGCGGCGGCATTGCCGGTCTCGCGGCCGCGTACCGGCTGACGCGGCTCGATCCTCCGGTTGCCGTGACCCTGATCGAGGCCGAGCAACGGCTCGGCGGCAAGATTCTGACCGAGCAGATGGATGGCTTCACGATCGAGGGAGGCCCAGACTCGTTTCTCTCGGTCAAGCCGCGTGGGGTCGGGCTCTGTGCCGAGCTCGGTCTGGTCGATTCCCTCCAGGGAACCACCCCCCGACCGCATCGCGCGTTCGTGCGGCGTGGCGACCGTCTGCACGAGCTGCCCGAAGGGTTGACGGGTCTCGTGCCGACCCGCCTCGGACCGATCCTCCGGAGCGGTCTGCTTTCCCCCTGGGGCAAGGCGCGCTTTGTCGCTGATGCGGTCCTTCCCGCCAGCCGTGACGAGAGGGACGAGTCGCTGGCGCATTTCGTCCGGCGCCGGCTCGGGCGCGAGGTCTACGCGCGTCTCGTCGAGCCGCTGATGGCTGGCATCTACGCGGGCGACGGCGAGCAGTTGAGCCTGACCGCCACCTTTCCCCGCCTGCGCGAGGGCGAGCGAGCACATGGCGGGCTGATTCGTGGTGTCCTTGCCTCGCGAGCGGCGGCGTCACGGGCCGATGGAGCACCGTCGCTGCCCCCGTTCGTCACGCCATCGACCGGCCTCGGGACGTTGGTCGATGCGCTCGCCCGCGAGCTCCGTACCGCCCACGTGAAGATCGCTCTGGGAACCCTCGTCGACGCGGTGGAGCGCGGCGCGTCATCCGGGTCGGATCGCTATCAGGTTCAGCTGGCGACCGGCGACGCCATCGGGGCCGATGGCATCGTCGTGGCTGTTCCTGCCTTCGCCGCCGCGGCGCTGCTGGCCGGTTTCGAGGCCGACCTGGCCACCGCACTCGATGCGATCCCTCATGCCTCAAGCGCCATCGTCAGCCTGGCGTATCCCGAAAGCGATATCCCGCGGGCGCTCGACGCCCATGGCTACGTTATCCCCCGCGTGGAAGGACGTGCCGCGCTGGCCTGCACCTGGACCTCCGCGAAGTGGCGGGGTCGCGCACCGGACGGCATGGCGCTGATCCGCGTTTTCCTTGGGCGCTTCGGCCAGGAGCCGCTCCTGGCGGATGATGACGCGCTGGTGGCCACCGCCCGTGCCGAGCTGCAGGAGACGCTCGGCGTCGCCGTGTCGCCGGCGTTGACGCGGGTTCACCGCTGGCCGAATGGGATGCCGCAATATACGATGGGTCATCTCGATCGTCTGGCCACCATCGAGCGCTCGCTCGCTGGCGATCCGGCAATCGCCCTGGCCGGAGCCGCCTACCGCGGGGTCGGTATTCCCGATTGCATCGAGTCGGGCGAGGCGGCGGCGGTTCGGGTGCATGCCTGGTCAGCTCGCCTGGCCTCGCGCGCATAGGGGGATGGCGTGGTGATGGCGGGGCCGTCGCTCAAGCGCGTGCGCTGGTGACGGCGGGCAATGGTGCGGGGCGCTCGATGTGCGTCAGATGACGGCGATGAGCAGGAGATCCGGGAGGGAAACGATGACCGGTGGGAGATCGATCGACCTCAACAGCGATCTTGGCGAGAGCTTTGGCGCGTATCAGATCGGTGCCGATGAGGAGATCTTCGAACTGATCTCCAGCGCCAACGTCGCCTGCGGCTTTCATGGCGGTGATCCGCGGGTCATGGAGCGCACTATTAGCGCGGCAAAGGCGCATGGCGTCGAGGTCGGCGCCCATCCCGGGTTCCTCGATCTGGTTGGCTTTGGGCGCCGGGCGATCGCCGCCACCCCGGACGAGATTCGGACCGATGTCCTTTATCAGGTGGGGGCGCTCGACGCCTTCTGCCGGGTGGCCGGCGTCACGTTGCAGCACGTCAAGCCGCACGGCGCACTCTACAACCTCGCCGCCACGCGGCCGGAGATCGCCGGATCGATCGCCTGGGCGATTCGTGCCTACAATCCCCAGTTGCTGCTGCTGGCGCAACCGGGCACCGCACTCGCCGCGGCCGGCGAGGCCACCGGGCTGCCGATCGCCCGCGAAGGGTTTGCCGACCGCGCCTACAACGCCGATGGCACCCTGGTTTCCCGCCAGACCACCGGGGCGCTCATCACCGATCCGTCCGAAGCGGCCGATCGGATGCTGCGGCTCGTCACCGAGGGGAAGCTGCGCACCCTCAATGGCAAGGACCTGACCCTGACCGTCGATTCGATCTGTGTCCACTCCGATACGCCGGGTGCGGTCGACATCATGCGAGCGGTGCGCCAGCGCCTCGAAGGGGCCGGGGTGACGATTCGGCCGCTCCGGGTCAGCGGGTCCCGCTGAGCGCGGGCGGGTCGTCGAAGTTGACGACCATCAGCGGGCTGCCGGCAACCCATGCGTCCAGATCGCGGCTGCCGTTCAGACCGGCCAGGATCGGCTCAAGGATCGCCCGGCGTTCTGCGGAGTCGAGAATGGGGCTGGCGTGCGCCGGGATGTCCGCGGTGACGCCCCGCTTCAGATGAAAGGTAAAGGCCGGGTTGGCGAGCAGATTGGCGTACCAGTCCCGCTGGCCTGGCAGTCCAGTCAGGTAGACCTTCTCGTCGGACGGATAGGCCCACGTCTCGATCCGGCGGGGCTGACCGCTCTGGCGGCCCGTGGTGGTGATATCAATGGTCCGATCGCGGGCGAGCGCCTGCCGAACCTGCTCGTTCATCGTTGGTTCCTTCGTCTCTCTCGATATGGGCGCCGATAGGTTGCCGGGGAGCGATCGCCGGGAGGAGCGGCTCGCTGCCATCCGTGGCGCCCTTCAGTCCCGAGCATGGCGGTCGCCGCGGTTAGTCGCCTGATTGGTAATCGACGCCCGGAATCACGCCGAAGAGGTCAAGAGGCCAGTTCGCGATCCAGGCTTTGCCGACGATCCGGTCGACGCTGACCGGACCAAACCACCGCGAGTCGGAGCTATTTCCCCGGTTGTCGCCAAGCACGAAAACCATTCCGGCGGGGACCGTCGTCCGGCAATAGGGCGCCACATCGCACTCCGTGATCGGCCCGGACAGATAGGGCTCGTTCAGGCGCTGGCCGTTGATCATGACGAAGCCGTCACCGAACGTGACCCGATCTCCGGGGAGCCCGATCACCCGTTTGATGTACGGCTTGCCGGGAGTATCCGGAGGGTGAAGGACGACGATCTCGCCGCGTTCCGGCCGGTGAAACGGAAAGACCACTGCCGGATCGTGGCGGTCCTTGCCGGGCAGCAGATTCCAGATTCGGTTGGCGTCGAAATGGGTGTAGACGGAGCGGTTGACGAGCAATCGCTCCCCATCTTTGAGATTAGGCGTCATGCTGGCTCCATCCACCCCGTAGGGTGGAACGAGCGTCTGGACGCCGAGATAGATCATGAGGGCGAGGGCCAACGTCTCCGCGATCTCGCGCAGCGTGCGCCTCCGAGGTTGTCGAGAAGCGGGGTCGTCCATGACTCGGCGGGGTCCTTTCGTCGCGTCCCTGCCGGTGGCTTCGGTGGCGCCACCTGCTGCATTGTACGCCCGGGACCTGCCGATCGGTCGGTACCCGTGGCTACGCGACCAGCCTGCCTGATTCATGGGCAGGCGGTGTACTCTGACCCCGCGCGGGCACTCCGGGCTGCCGGTAGCCCGCCATGAGTCTGGATATCCGACCACGAATTGCAGCAGGGACGAGGTGATCGGCGATGGCTCGCTTTCGACGGGATGTCCAGATCGCCCTCCGGCGCGCGTTGCTCCTGGCTCTGGTGCTCGCTGCTGGCTGGACCGTGGTGCTCGCGGCCCCGGCGGCCGGGCGGACGCAGGACGATCAGACGCCCCCGTTCGATCCCGGGGCGTTCGGGGTGACGCTTGAGCAGGTCGCCGGCGGCTTCGAGCAGCCGCTGCAGGTCGCCGATTCCCGGGACGGCAGTGGCCGTCTCTTCGTCGTCGAGCAGCCAGGCCGCATCCGGATCGTGCGGGATGGCGAGGTGGCGCCGGAGCCGTTTCTCGACCTGACCGACGTCGTCGAGGCAGGCGGGTCGGAGCAGGGTCTGCTCAGCGTGGCATTCCACCCCGACTATGCGACGAACGGCCGCTTCTTCGTCGGCTACACCGCGCGCGAGGATGCCTCCGATACGATCGCCAGCTACACCGTCTCCGCGGATGATCCCGACCGCGCCGACCCGGCGAGCGGGGAGGTGCTGCTCTCGATCGAGGACCCCTATCCCAACCACAATGGCGGGCTGGTCATGTTTGGTCCTGACGGCTACCTCTATGCCGGGTTCGGTGATGGAGGATCGGGCGGCGATCCCGAAGGAAATGGTCAGAACCGGGGGACGCTGCTCGGCAGCATTCTCCGGCTCGACATCGATCGGGTAGGAACGGATACGCCATACGCGATCCCGGAGGACAACCCCTTCGTCGATGACCCCGCCGCGCGGCCGGAAATCTGGGCCTATGGGCTCCGGAACCCATGGCGTTTCTCGTTCGATCGCGTGACGGACGACCTCTGGATTGGCGACGTCGGTCAGATCTCGACCGAGGAGATCGACCGTCAACCGGCCGGGAGCCCCGGCGGTCTGAACTTTGGTTGGAACACGATGGAAGGCTCTCTCTGCTATGCCGATGCTGGCTGCGACCAGCATGGTCTGATCCTTCCCGTCGCCGAGTACAGCCACGACTCAGGCTGCTCGGTGACCGGTGGCTTCGTCGCTCGCGGTGAGGGCGCGGCGGCGCTGGACGGGGTCTACCTCTATGCCGACTATTGCTCGGGTCTGTTGTGGGGGCTTGGCCAGAACAGCGACGGCGATTGGGTCTCCTCGGCTCCGGTGGAGACCGGGCTCAACATCAGCTCCTTCGGCGAGGATGCCGGCGGAGTGCTCTATCTGACCGATCTCAATGGCGCGTTCTACCGGATAAGCGCCGGATCGCCGGGGGAGCAATAGGGTGATGAGCGAGGGCGCACGATCGGAGCGGCGACCAGGTGTCGGCGTCGGCGTGCTGGTCTTTCGCGACGATCAGCTGCTGATGGTCCGGCGCAAGCACCATGGCGCGGGCACCTGGGCGGCTCCTGGCGGGTATCTCGACAGCGGTGAATCGCCGGAGGAGTGCGCCGCCCGCGAGGTGCGGGAGGAAGTCGGCATCGCGCTGACCAACATCGTCTACCGCGGGATCACCAACGATATTCATCCCGACGGCAAGCACAATGTCACCATCTGGCTCTCAGCACGCGCTGGCGCGGGAGAGGCGCACGTCGCCGCGCCGGATGAGCTGACCGACGTTGGCTGGTTCTCCCCCGATGCCTTGCCACGGCCGATCTACCGCTCCACGGAGAACGTTCTTCAGGCCCGGAGCCTGCCCGCTGATGCCTATAAGGTGGCTGTCGCGGCCCACGACTGAGGGTCCGCTCACGGATGAGCGGACCCTCGTCGCGATCGATGTCGATGGGCAAGACGGTTAGCTCGACGCTTTGGCCTTCGTCAGGTAGACCACCACGTTGGTGCTCCCACTGCCGTTCGCGCTGAGGAGCGCCACACCGCTATAGCCGGAGTCGTTCAGCGTTGGCACCCCGAACTGGACGGTATCGCCATAGCGGGTGCCGCCAACGGTGCCACAGGCGACATACACGTCGATCTGCTGGTCGCTGGCGTGAACGTTGATGGCATGGTCACCATTGAGAATCTCATCGAGCGAGCTGTCGAGCTGGGTGACGCTGACGTAGACCGGCAGCGCATCGGGGCTCCCTGTCATGCTCTGATCGGCGGCGGGTGTGGTGCCTGTGCCCCCGGCGATCGGAGTTCCGGGGCTCGACGCCGGCAGCGCCACGTTGCTCAGCGGGAAGACGACGTCACCCAGCCGATCGCAGGTGCCTGTATGGATGTGGACCGACAACGAGACCGGGCCCTCGCTCACCTCGGTTGCCGCCGGGGTCGCCTACTGGGCGGTTGCCACCGTCGCACTGGGTGCGACACCCAACAGCAGCGTCGCCGCCGTTCCAAGGAGTGTTCGGCAGTGGTGCATCCTCGTGCCTCCGAGACCAGGGCTTATGGATCGTCCCGAGCGTCCGCCAGCCGCGGCGCCACCGGTTGCAGCGCAGGACGGGAGCCAGTTCATGACAATCGCCGGCGCTTCGCGGTGCGCTGACTACGCGCAGGTCTCGTGCATCCCGCGCGGTGCTGGCATGCGGTTTGCTGGTCGTCGTGATGGAGTCAGCTGGGGAGCGGTCATCGGTGACGAAGCTCCCGCTGGCGACCGAGATGCAGGAGGCGAACGCGATGAACGACAAGCGCGACGACGCGACCATTCGTGACGGCAGTCTGATCATCGAAGAAGGGATGAACCGGCGGGACGGGCTTGTCGAGTACGAGGGGACGACCGGCGCTGGAAGTGGCCAGGACGCCACGACACCGGTGGCTCGGACCGAGACGACGACCGTTACAACCCAGACCACGACCGACCTCCCCGAGACCGACACCCTTGGCTCGCCCGCCATGCAGGCCGGTGCCACGGTGCTCGGCGGCACAGGGACCACGGCCCTTGTTGATGACGCGACGACACTGTCCGCGTCGTCGGGTTCCTCTGGCCTTTCAATGTCCACCGACAACACCCGGTCGGGTGGCGCCGGAATGGCGACCGCCGACGCAGGTCTGCTTGGCCAGATCAGCGAAGGGATGAAGGTCGTCGACGCGAGTGGCGACGACCTGGGCAAGGTCGGCGCCATCAAGATGGGCGATCCTGGCGCCGCGACGACCGCTGGCGAAATGATGGACTCGCCGGGTGGCACCCTCGGGGCCGTGGGCGACGCGGTTCTCGGCGGCGGCATCGATCCTGATCTTGAAGAGCCGATGCGGAGCGAGCTGCTCCGGAGCGGCTACATCAAGATCGACGGCAAGGGCTGGTTCGATACCGACCGCTATGTTCCGGCCGACAAGGTTGCCGGTGTCTCGGACGACACGGTCCGGCTCGGGGTCACTAAGGACCAGATGACCTCGGGGTCGTAAGCGTTCCGGTTCAGATCCTCCTCAAAACGGGGTGCGGCCATGCCGCACCCCGTTGTCTGGTTGCGACAGGTGACAAAAGGCTATTGACCCCGTAGCTGTCACCCGCTGCGCGGCAGATCACGCATCGCCACTCGATTCAGCAGTGCCGCCCCCCAACCTCTCATTCCGGAGCACGTCGAGGCGTCTCACTCCAACTCCAATCGACCGGCTCGTTCACCCTCTGGTCGTGCCCCATCCGCCACGGCGCGGTCGGACAGCAGGGTGCATAGTCCGCGTCATGCTTCCTGGGACGCCGCGACCCGCCCCACGGGCGCATGGCATGCGTTCCTGCCTCGGTGGTGACCTGCGTTGACATCCATGGGTTGTGGCCATCGTGCGACCCGCCCGACGGGCGTACGGAATGCGCCCCGATCATTCGTGGGCAATGACCTGCGCCATGGCCTATCTGGGACTGCGCGCCCCGCTCCTGCGGGCGCATGCCATGCGCCCCTACCGCGGAGCGTGGCGGCGCGGGGTGTTCTGCGATGCAGCATGCCCGTCGGTTCTCCCTTGACCCGCCAGGTCGGCAGCCATGTTGTGCGCCGGGTGGGATCAGGACGCCATTCGCGAGATGTGCAGACCGGCGACCCCGCCGCTTTCAGGTAAGGACGCATGCCATGCGCCCTGCTGCCCGACCGCGATGGAGCGGTCTGACACACCGGGGAAACCGACAATCGTCGGCCAACAGCCGGTGACACCCGACTCAGAAGGCCGAGGAGCCCACGTTCGTCATGCCGTGCCGTCGTGCGCGACCACGCCGTTGTGGCGACTCGCACCCGCGGCGGTGTCATTCCGCCCCCTCGCTCCTGGTGTCCCCGAACAGATCGGTGCTGAGGTAGCGCAGACCGGTGTCGCAGGCGATGGTGGCGATCAGCGAGCCGTCGGGGGCCGCAACGGCGAGACGGCGCGCGGCCGCGACATTCGCGCCGGTCGAGAAGCCTCCCAGAATGCCTTCACGGCGGGCGAGCTCGCGGGCCGTCGAGATCGCCTCGTCATCGGTGACGGCGACGGTCCCATCGCAGAGCGCGGGATCCCAGGCGGGAGGTACGAATGCGTATCCCGCTCCCTGTAAGGCATGTCCCGGGTTGGTGATCTCGCCCCCCGCCAGCGCGGGCGCTCCCGCCGGCTCGACCGCCAGGCAGCGAACCGCCGGGTTCCGGGCCTTGAGCGCCCGAGCGACCCCGACGAAGGTGCCAGCGGTGCCGACGATCGCGGTAAACCCCCAGAGCCCGCCAGGGATCGCCGCTGCCTGTTGCCAGAGCTCGACGCCGGTCGTCTCCCGGTGGGTCAGGGTGTTCGACGGGTTGGCGAACTGATCGGGTCGCCATGCGCCGAGCTCGGCGACCACCTCTCGAGTTCGGGTTTCGACCAGTGCGAGGTCGTCGCCGCTGACCTTGCCGGGAACGCCGCCGGAAGCTTGCGGCACAAGGACGACTCGGGCGCCGTAGGCTTCGAGGACTCGCCGCCGCTCGGGCGTATTTCCTTCGCTCATGACGGCGACCAGCCGGTAGCCCCTGATGGCGCAGACGATCGCCAGGCCGATCCCCATGTTCCCACTGGTCAGCTCCACCACCGTGCCACCCGGACGCAGCGCCCCCGATCGTTCGGCATCGTCGATCGAGCGGAGCGCGGCCCGATCTTTCACGCTCCCACCGGGATTCGCCGACTCCAGCTTCAGCACGACCCGGCCCGGCGACCCATCACGAAGGCGGTCGAGAGTCACGACCGGGGTGGCCCCGATCAGCTCAAGGACACTGGAGGCAGTCCGGGCCATGGCGGTCATTGAATTCCCTCTCTACCATGTGCGCCGCCCCTTTGATTGACAGCGAGCTGACACACGAACGTGTACGTACACCCACGGTGAAGACCATGCATCGACGTGGCCGTTCGTGAAGGGATTTCGTGTCCGTGGTCATCACCCCGCTGTCAAACGTTTCCTGGTCAGCTTGGCTGGAGCTGCACCCTACACTTGGGTGGGTAGTGGTAGTTGGCACTGTGTTGGCGAGTTGCTGTGGCTTACTCCGGCGAGTTTGGAACGTGGGTAGATGGGCAGCCGCCGCACGAGACCAAACAACCCTCATCGACAGAACCGTTCGGGCGACCAGAGCTGCTCACAACGTTTGGGTTGATCGCGATGACAATCGGACCCTTGTGTCGGCGGCGCGTCCTCCTCGGATCGCGCCAACACGCCTGTTACAACCGAAGCGTTGCCGCGGACATTGGTTGAATCACATCGAATGCTATCTTTCTTCCGATGCGCTGGACATCATGGTCAAGAATCATAGTGGGTTTCCTGCGGTGCGCATCGAAATTCTCGTCGATAAGCCATTCTTTGATTCGAAACGCCAAGACTTTTCAAATACGCCAATCCGCATTGAGCGGATGGCCCCTGGTGAGGAAATCGAGGTTCGACTCGACCCTGAAAGCCTATGGCTCTTTTGTGCAGCAGCTTATCTGGAAGGCTGTGAGTACAAGACATACGAACTGTCCATTCACTACGATGATGCCATGAGTGATGAAGGTTATACAGCCGAGATTACGCTCCGTATCCCCCCGCGAAACTCACGTTCGCTTCGGAAGCGGTCGGAAAGCATTAAAAGAGTGGGACACGAACGTAGTGCATGGTTTGAGTCGCTTAATGAGTGGGTCAACGACCAACGTAATGCTCAGAGCGCGTGACTCTGTGCGTATTTCAAAGTCCCAGTAGTCACGTCGATCGAACAGAACGCGCGGAATATCCGCGACCCTACTCGATGCTTGACGTCTGACGATAGGTACTGGCAGTCCGTCATGGCTCATCTGTCAGCCGTGCCACGGTGGCGAGCGCGAGGGGCTATGCCGGGATGATGCAGCCGGGTTGGGTCGCGAATCATCGTCGACAGACCACTAACTGGAAACCGGCCGCGAGACGAGGTTCTCGGCGAGGGCGTAGAGCACGGCCTGGGTGCGGTCGCGAACGCCGACCTTGTGAAAGAGCGCCGATAGGTTGTTCTTGACCGTGCTCTCGGCCAGGTCAAGCTCGTTGGCGATCTGCCGGTTGCTGTAGCCCGATGCCAGCAGCCGCAGAAGCTTCACCTCGCGCTGCGTTAGCGCACCGTCGGTCCGCCCATCATCGGTCGAGCGGCTCATCATTCGATGGTACTCGCGGAGCAAGACCGGGGCGAGCGACTGATCGATCGCCGCTCCGCCACTGGCCGCGAGCTTGATCGCCCGCGTCAGCTCCTCGGGGCTGGCGTTCTTCAATAGATACCCTTTGGCGCCCGCTCGCATCGCCTGGATCGCCTGATCATCTTGCCAGACCGTGCTCAGCACGATGACCTCGGTGCCGGTGCATTCCCGGACAATGGTTTCCGCCGTCTCAATACCGCCGTTCACCGGTAATCCGGCATCGACCAGCGCCACTCGCGGCCGCATCTCCCGCGCCAGGTCGATCGCTTCCGCGCCAGTGATTGCCTGACCAACGACCTCGATCCCCCCCGATCCTTCGAGAACGTGTTGCAATCCAACACGAAAGAGATACTGATCGTCGGCCACAACCACCGGCAGCCACCCACCTGGTGTAGCGATGCCGCTCCTGTCCATCGTTCTCGTCCCTTCGCGCACTGTGACGCGCGGTCTGATCTTGGCTCTGCAGACGACCGGGATCAGTGCACGACTCCCGGATCGCTCAGTTCCATCGTACCGACCGCACCCGGGGGTCGATAAGGTCAGCACTTGGGCCGATAGTCCTGATTCGGGGTGGGCCGTTCTGCAGCCGGGTCAGGGGTCCAGCGAGCGGATCGCCGGGCTATACTCGGCGACGTTCCAGGCCGCGTGCGAGACTCCTGAGGAAAGCGATGCCAGCCGATACTCTGCCGTCGACGTCGGCTACTCGCGCCTGCCAGGGGATGCCGGGACGCGCATCGCCAGCGCACGGCAGCGCGCGTCCATGCATCCGACCACTGGCGGTGGCATGCCCGAGCTGACCTTCCTTGGAACTGGCACATCGAACGGGATCCCGGTGATCGGCTGCGGCTGCGAGGTCTGCTCGTCGGCCGACCCGCGTGACCGCCGCAGCCGGACATCGGCCGTGGTGCGCGATGGCGACCGGACCTTCCTGATCGACACGGCGACCGAGCTCCGGCTTCAGTCGCTCGCGAATGGCATTGACCGCGTCGACGCCGTGTTGATGACCCATGCCCACGCCGATCACACCGGGGGCTTTGACGACCTGCGCCGCTTTAACGAGCTGCAGCGGCAGCGCCTGCCGGTCTACGCGGACCCGGGCACGGGTCTGGTCCTGAAGGAGCGATTCGCCTACGGCTTCGTCGAGCAGTTCGACTTCTACGGCGGAAAACCGGATCTCACCCTTGAGGTGGTGACGGGACCGTTCGATCTCTTCGGTCGCACGGTGACCCCGATCCCGGTGCGTCACGGGCGCACGATCGTCCAGGGCTACCGGTTTGGCGATCTCGCCTATGTCACCGATGCCAAAGAGATTCCCGCCGCATCGAAGGGACTCCTGCGTGGCCTTGATGTGCTGGTGTTGAACGCCCTCCGAGAGCGTCCCCATCCGACGCATCTCAGCCTCAGTGAATCGGTCGCCATCGTTCAGGAACTGCGACCCCGGGTGGCCTATCTGGTCCATCTCTCGCACGAGCTCGCCCATGCCGCCGCCGCCGCGTTGATCCCCGCCGGCATCGAGATCGCCTACGATGGTCTGACCATCCGCAGCCGTGAGGCCTAGCGCCGCCCGGAACGCCGAACCGTCCCAGCCACCACGGGTGGCCGAGCCTCCAGAGGATCGGCATCAAGCGGGTCGATGGCAACGATCCGCGCCAGAAGTCGCGCTGCTGGTTGTTGTGGGACTGTGGGCGTCGACCTTCGTCGTGACCAAGGGGCTGTACGATGAGCTCACGCCCCTCGCCTTCACCGGCGTCCGCTTCACGCTGATCGCCGGTCTGGCGGTTGGCGTGATGGCCGTGCGGAGCCAGCGGTCGGGCGGCATCCCCCGCATGCACCGGTCCGATGCCGGAAGATTCGCGCTTGCCGGCGCCCTTGGCTACACGCTGTACCAGCTCGGGTTCGTCCTTGACTCGAGCGGACCTCTCCCTTCTCCAGTTCCCTGCTGATCGCGATGGTGCCGATCTTCACCACAATCATGCTCACGATCGCTGGCGCGCCAGCGCCGCGCCGGGCGTGGACTGGTCTGGCCATCGCGGTTCTTGGGGTGATCATCTTTCTCGTCGACAAACGTGGCGGCGGCTCGACCGCGGGCGACTTGCTCAGCCTGGGCGCGGCTGTCTCGTTCGCTGGCTACGGCATCGTCACCCGACCACTCGTACGCGCCTATCCGGCGGAAACCTATACGGCGTACAGCGTGGTCGCCGGGACAATCCCCCTGCTCATCATCACCGCGCCGGCGATGCTGGCGCAGGATTGGGGCGAGGTGTCAGGGCGGGCGTGGCTCGCGATCGTCTACCTCGCCATTTTTCCGGTCTATATCGCCTACCAGCTCTGGAACTGGGCGATTGCCAGGCGCGGCGTCGTGGCGGCCTCCGGCTTTTCCCTGCTCGTGCCGGTGGTGGGCGGCCTCCTCTCCGCGCTGGTCGCTGGCGAACGGTTCGGGCTGCTCAAGGTGATCGGCGCCGGGTTCGTGCTCCTGGGTCTGATGGTCCTCCGGCGCCGTCCGGCACCGTGAGGCGCGGGGTCGGGGGGACCGTCTGCTATCATCGGCCGGTCGATGACGGATCATGTCATCGCGGCGGGGAGCGACGGTGTGACAGTCAACGAGCCGGGTTCATGGGGTGGCGCGGCCCTGTCGCGCGAGGTGGCGGAGCGAGGCCGGGCCGCTCCAACGGGACAGGACTGCGCATGAAGATCGCGCTGGTCTCCCCGTATGATGTCTCGCATCCTGGTGGGGTATCGGAGCATATCTCCCATCTGCGCAACGAGTTCGTCCGGGTCGGTCATGAGGTGACGGTCATCGCCCCGCGCGGTCGCACCGGCGGGCTTGAGGTCGGCGACGGGTTCTACGGGGTCGGACGAACCGTCACCATTCCGGGCAATGGCAGCATGGTGCGCTTGACCTTCGATGTGACCCTCTACGCCGCGGTCAAGGCGCTCATGCGCCGCGAGCAGTTCGATGTCGTTCATCTTCACGAGCCGCTGACCCCGGTGCTGCCATACATGGTGCTGCTCAACTCGACCGCGGTGAACGTTGGGACGTTCCACGCCTATCGCGCGTCCAACCCGTGGTACACGGCATTTAAGCCGTACATGACCTTCGTGCTCTCGCGCCTCGACGGCCGCGTTGCCGTATCGGACCCGGCGCGAGTCTTCGTCAGCCAGTACTTCGAGGGGCCGTACGAGATTATCCCGAACGGGATTGATATCGATCGCTTCGCGAGGGCTGAGCCGTTCCCCTGGGCGTTCGATGGCGTTCCCCGGATTCTCTTCGTCGGGCGTTACAACGAGCGGCGCAAGGGATTCCGCTATCTACTCCGGGCGATGCCGCTGCTCCGGCAGCAGTTTCCGAACGCGCGGCTCGTGGTCGCCGGCATCGGCAAGCCTGAGCGCTTCGCGGGCGATATGGAGCGATATCAGGTCTCCGGGGTGGAGTTTATCGGCTTTGTGTCGGCGGAGGAGCTGCCTCGCTACTACGCGAGCTGCGACATTTTCTGCGCCCCCTCGATCGAGCGGGAAAGCTTCGGGATCGTCCTCCTGGAAGCGATGGCCTCGAACAGAGCGGTCGTCGCCGCCGACATTCCCGGCTACGCCAGCGTGATGACCAACGGGCAGGAAGGCCTGCTGGTGCCTCCGTGCGACCCACAGGCGCTGGCACTCGCGCTCGTCCGGGTCCTCGCCGATCGCGAGCTGCGGCAGCAGTTCGGTCTCGCTGGCACGGTGACAGCCGCCCGCTACGCCTGGCCTCGGATCGCGGCACGCGTCCTCGATGTCTACGAGCGTGCGGCGACTGGCGCCGCGACGGCGTCCTGGCGGCAGGGACTGGCCTGATGGGCGTGAGGTGGCGCCGGACGGCGGCGGGCTATCGGGATCGGCGCCAGACGTCGGAGCGAGGAGCGCGGTGATCTCCGAGTTGCTCGGTGCCCGGGTGCGCGACTACCTGTTAGTGATCGGGCGAATCCTCGCCCGGTTCGGACTGACCGCGAATACCTGGACCGTGATCGGGCTGCTCCTGAATGTCGGCGTCGCCGCCGTGATCGCCGCTAACCAACCGCGGTGGGGAGGCGCCCTGCTGCTGGTTGCCAGTGCCTTCGACATGGTCGATGGCGCCGTTGCCCGGGCCACCGACTCGGTCTCGCGCTTTGGTGGATTCCTCGACTCCACGCTCGATCGCTACTCCGAGGCGATCGTCTATGGTGGCGTGCTGATCTATCTGCTCCGCGCCGATGACGCGGATGTCGGCGTCGTGCTCGTTTTTGTAGCGACGGTTGGTGCGCTGTTGATCAGCTATGCGCGCGCCCGGGCGGAAGCGGCCGGGTTCACGGCCGCGGTCGGGCTGGTCGCGCGACCCGAGCGGGTCATTCTGCTGGCGATTGCCTTGCTGGCCGGGCATCCGATCTGGGCGCTCTGGATCCTGGCGATCGCGACCCATCTGACGGCGGTGACCCGCATTCTCCATGTGCGACGACTCGCGGGGCAGGGATCACCTCCCGCCCGGACGAACAGCCCGCCGCCGGCCATCTCCTCCTCGGATCGATCGTGATCGATCCCGACCGCGACCCGGAGGCGTCGGCGTCCGCTGACGCCGGTGGCCCCGCCCCCGCCGATGTCGAGTCGGCGGGTCGTTCCTGCCTGGTGATCTTGCTGCTGCTGGTCGCGGTGGGCGTATTGCTCTGCGTCGGTCTCGGCGCCCGTTGGGCATTCAGCTAGAGCCCACACCGTCCGTCGGTCATGGTGATTGGCGAAGTCACGATGAGGGCGAGTGGTGGCCAGACGACCCTTCGGACCCGAAGCGACCCTCCCTATTCGGTCTCACCGCCGACACGCTCCCCGCGGTGGGCCATCGTCACGACGTGGCCGGGCACCCAGCCGCATGCCATGCGCCCCTACCGGGCGCAGTGGGATGGCCGTGCGCTCCCCGTGGTCCCACGCGGTTGGAGACCCGGCTGCACGGCGGGGAGATGGCAACGATGTGATCGGGGACCGGGCGCTGCTTGCTGCGCCCGGTCCAGGTGAGCGTGCGGGGATCGCGCCGCGATAGGACGCCCCGTGACGACTGGCCGGACGAGCCGAACGTTTCACTGATCCGGTCGAACGGCCCGACGCATCGGCACCCGGCGGGCACGATGGACGACACGTATCGCCCCCCTCTGGGAGGGGCGCATGGCATGCACCCTGCTCCCTGACCGTGGCGTGTTGGTTGGAATACCGGCGAATGGGAATGGCGGCGATGAGGTTGGAGACCAGGGCGCGGCGACCGGCGCGCCGGCCAGGTGGTGCCGATACGGCGTCGCCAGCGATCCCGCCGGGTCGGCGGCGCGACCCCACGATGTCCACGCGTGGGCGCCTGTCTTGCCCCCACGCGACTGGTCGCACGATCCCCGCACGCCAGGCCACCCATCACCCGCCACCCGGTTGGGGCGCATGGCATGCGCCCTGGTCCCCGACCCCATCATGAGCCCCCATTTCCGCCCCGATCGATCCTCGCCATGGTCTGACGAATCGGGCTGAGGAGGCCGGCCAACTGGCGGCACCGAACGACGCCGCGACCCCGCGTGGTCGTGCCGGAGCATGGGGAGCAGCCGACGACCAACGGCGCGCGTCACGCTTGCCAGGGCGCCGCGATCGCGTAGAGTCCAGGGCGCACGCATGTGGGCCGGGGCGACAGGGCGGTCTGGCTGGCGGTGCCTGGTTGGATGGCCGCGAGCCGAGAGGAGACGACGTGACGACCAGACGACGGGTCGGGGTTGGACTGGCGCTGCCACCCAAGCCGCCGCTCGGCTCGTTGACGCAGGCGCTCTACGCGGCGCGGCTCCTCCGGCTCGATGCGTTCATGGTCTGGGACCACCTGCAGGATCTCTTTCCTCGGGCGCTCTGGGAGCGCGACTTTACCTGGGTCGCCGGGCAAAACCAGAGTCCCCACGAGTTTTTCGATTACCAGACCTATCTCGGCTATGCCGCCGCGCGGGCGGGGAAGATCCGGCTCGGCGTCGCGGTGACCGAGCCGATCCGGCGGCACCCGGTCGTGATCGCCCAGGCGATGCTGACCCTCGCGCACCTGGCCAAGCGTGCCCCGATCCTCGGGATCGGCTCCGGCGAGCGGGAGAACGTCGAACCGTACGGGCTCGATTTCTCGCGGACAGTCTCCCGGCTGGACGAAGCGCTCCGGATCATCCGGCGCTGCTTCGATCCGGCGATGACCGGACCGATCGATTTCGACGGCGCGTTCTACCGGCTCGACCGGGCACCGATGGACCTGCGAGCGCCGAAGGGGCGGCGTCCGGAGATCTGGGTCGGCGCAGTGGGACCGCGAATGCTGGAGCTGACCGGGCGCTACGGCGACGGCTGGCTCCCGCTGGGTGTGCTTTCACCTGAGGCGTACGCCGGGAAGCTCGCGGTCGTGCGGAGTGCCGCCCGCGTGGCCGGGCGCGACCCGATGGCGATCGTCCCCTCCTTTCAGCCGTATGTGGTCGTGGCGCCGACGGAGCGGGAAGCGCGGGCCTTGCTTGACACCCGGGTGATCCGCTTCTTCGGCTTGCTCGCACCCGCTGAGAACTGGCGCACGATCGGCAGAGAGCACCCGCTTGGCGCGGGGTTTCGCGGCTCGATCGATTTTCTGCCCGAACGCTACAGCCGGGAGGAGCTTGAGGCGGCCATCGCCGCCGTCCCGGTCGAGCTGGCGGAGACTGGTCTCCTGTATGGCACCCCCGATCAGGTCACCGCTCAGCTGCAGGTCTATGTCGAGGCCGGCATGCGCCATGTCGTCCCGCAGTTCGCCTCGGCTGCCATCTCTCGCCGTCACGCGCTCTACAGCCTGCGCGCGATCCGCGCCATCGCCCGAGGACTCGGGTGAGCGGGAGGTGTCGCCGGATACCTGGTCAACGCGCTGCCCCCGGTTGCGGTCCGGTGCATCGCGGCCGGGCATCAGCATCGACACGGCGCCCGATCGTGGAGGAGTCGCGATGATGCCGGCGGTGCAGACACTCACGATCTCCGGCTACCGCCGGGAAGCAGTGCCCAATCGCTTCTCCCGGCAGAATGGCGAGACCGATCACCTCGCGTTGATCCTGCCGGGGCAGGCATACCACGCCGGTCTGCCGCTGTTGGCCGAGCCCGCCAGGCTGTTGCAGCGCGCTGGCGCGGATGTGCTTCGGGTCGACTACGCCTATCTCCGCCCCGACTTCCGCGCCCTGCCTGCCGAGGAACGGGATCGCTGGATCGCCGCCGATGTGACCGCCGCCTGGAAAGCGGTCAGGACCCAACGCGCGTATCGACAGTGGACGCTCGTCGGCAAGTCGCTGGGGACGCTGGCGATGGGGCATCTCCTCGCGGCCGACCCGGCGCTCGCTCCTGCCCGCTGCGCCTGGCTGACGCCGATCTTCGGGGACGATGCGCTCCGGGCACGGGCCATCGCCCACCGCGGTCCGGCGCTGATCGCGGTGGGCACCGCCGACCCGTTCTACAATGCGGAGCTGTTCGGCGAGGTCGAGCAGGCGACCGGCGCAGACGCCGTGGTGGTGCCGGACGCGGATCATTTGCTGGAGATCCCGGGCGACGTTCCCGGTACGGAGAACGCGCTGTTCCAGGTGATCGCCGCGGTTCAGCGCCTGCTCGGCGAGACGTTACCACCAGACCGTAGATGATTGCACCCATGGCGTCACTCGTCTGATGACGCGAGCGTCGTTGCCAGCTCACTCTGGAGTCACCCGCTCCCGCATGACGCAATGTCCCGGTCCCCTGCCGTTTATCCGCTGCTCTCGCTGCTGCCACCCGGACACCTGCGGTTTCGATGCTGATGAGGGTTGTCCCGGTCCCGGCGACCCACGCGTTTGGGGAAAGCGACGTGCTCGGGCAAGGTGGCACTGGGAGTCGCTGAATCGCGTTCAGCGCTCGTGTAGACTGACCGCCATCGATCGGTGACGGCCCACATCATGCCGTTGTCGCCCGAGACCGTCCCGGTCAGCGGCGGTGTACCCGACGGCCTCTCAGGGGCCGGGAGGGCTGATGGACCGCGACCGCCGGGATTACCCTGTCACCCCTGCCCCCGATGTGACCGCGCCAGACGATTCAGCGCACCAGCACGGTGGGCGCCTGCTCGCCATCCTCTGCCTGGCATCCATTCTCGGGGTGGTCAACTTTGCGGCGCCATCGCCCTTCTTTCCGCGGATCGCCCGCGATCTCGACACCACCGTCCCGCTGCTCGGTCAGCTGACGACGGTGCTGACGCTGCTCAGTGCTCTGCTTGGGATCGGCGTTGGACCGCTGGCCGACCGTTACGGTCCCCGCCGGCTGATCGTCGGCGGCACGATCGCGGTCGCCATCAACCTGATCGGCATTGGGCTGGCGACGTCGTATCCGATGCTCCTGGTACTGGCGGTGATCGCCGGGGTCGGCGACGCCGTCCTCTTCGGCCTGCCGCTCGCGGTCGCCGCGACCGCGTTCTCGGGGGCGGCTCAGCGCCGGGCCATCGGCTGGACCGCCGCGGCCCTACCAGTCGGCATCACGGCGGGCGTGCCCTTGCTCACCCTGGCCGGTGGCCTCGTGGGATGGCGGAGCGCGATCGCGGGCGCCGGGGTTGCTACCCTGGCGGTCGCCGCGCTGGCCGGGGCGTGGCTTCCCCCCGATCGATCGGGCCAGGGAGAGCGGTTTGGGGCGCGGATGCTCCTCGACGCCTATCGCCCGCTGCTCCACCACCGACCCATCGGGGTGCTCTATGCCGCCGGTGGATTACGCGCCGCCTGCTGGATCGGCATGCTGACTTATCTCGGGGCCTTCATGACCGCGCGGTTCGACTTCGGGGCGCGGGGGATCGGTCTGACCTACATGATCTCGGGCGGAGCGGTCTTTCTGGGAAGCCTGGTCGGCGCGCGACGGCTGGCAGGCTGGCGACCACGCCCGCTGGTGGCGATCACCACCATCATCCAGGCGTTGTTGCTGGGGGCGAGCTTCACCCTGCCGCTGGCCGCTGCCTGGACGACCGGGCTGCTCGCGGTCGGCTCCTTCGCCGGTGCGGTCGGCGGGGTCGGCCTGACGATGCTCCTGACGCGGGAGACGCCTGGTGGGATGGCGACGACGATGGTGCTGAACGGCTCGGTCCTCAATCTCGGCACGGCGCTCGGCGCGGCGGCGGGCGGCGTCCTGGTCGCCAACGGTGGCTACCCGGCACTCGGTGTCGGCCTGCCGCTCTTCGCGTTGATCGCGGCGCTGCTCGTCTGGGGCGTCAGTCCCGCTGCATCCCGCGACTCAGCGGACTGAACCCGCGCGCCTCGCCACCCCGCTCTTGACGCGGGGCGGGACGGGTGTAGCCTGGGCAGCAACCCTGGGTGGTTCGTTCGTCCTTCTCAATGCACTGGAGGCCGCCTCATGGATGCTCAGCGATTCGACCATCTGACCCGGATGATTGCCCGTCGCACCTCCCGGCGCACCCTGCTACGGGGCGCCGGCGCGGGGGCAGTCCTCAGCATGCTTGGCGGAGCCGGTCTGCAGCCGGCGCGGGCCGCCGTCTGCGCCGAAGGTCAGCTCGACTGCGGTGGCGTCTGCATCGACACCTGCTGCGATAACGCGAACTGCGGCGGCTGCGGGATTGTCTGCACGTCGGGCCAAACCTGTTTCGAGGGCGTCTGCGACTGTCCGAGCGGGCTCTGCTGCGCGGCGGGTCAGACCCAGTGTGGCGATGCCTGCATCGACACCTGCTGCGACAACGCGAATTGTGGCGGCTGCGGCATTGTCTGCGGCGCCGGTGAGACCTGTTTCGAGGGCGTCTGCGACTGTCCGAGCGGCACATGCGGGACGACTGGCGGCAGCGTGACGTTGCCAGGGACCGGCAGCGGTCCCTCCCGATCGACCGATGGACCGGTGGCCGTGGCGCTGGTCGGCACCGGGATGGCCCTTGCCGCCACTGGTTGGCGCCGTCTGATGCGGCGACCTGACGCGGGATAGCCGGGGTCGTCCCCTTCGCACCTGCTCCTTACCCGCTGAATGATAGGCTTCTCCGCCGGGCTGGTTCTCTCGGCCCAGCGGAGATGGCCGACGAATGACGATTGATACTCCCAGTCTGCTTGAGGAGCGGCGACCGCCGCCGCCGCCGGTCCCACCGGCCGTCGACGAGAGCGCCGCGGACGCCACCACCGCGTTGCCCCCTGGTGGTCCGTGGAGTCCGCCTTACCGGCTGCTGACGACGGGCCTGGTGCTGACGATCGGCGGTGCCGCCTTCGAGGCGCTGGCCGTGGCGACGATTCTCCCGGCCACGGTTGGAGAGCTCGGCGGACTCGCCTTCTATGGATGGGTCTTCAGCGCGTTCATGCTGGCGAACCTGATCGGAACGGCCATCGCCGGCGGCGAGGCCGATGTGCGAGGACCGGCGCGGCCGTTCGCGGTCGGGGTCGGACTGTTCGTCGCCGGTCTCGTGATCGGCGGGACGGCGCCGTCGATGACCGCCCTGATCGTGGGCCGGGCGGTGCAGGGGCTCGGCGGCGGGGTGATTGGCTCGGTCGCCTTTGTCGCTGTTGGCCGGGGGTATCCCGCGGCGGCGAAACCCCGGATGCTGGCGCTGATGTCGACGGCGTGGGTCGTTCCCGGTCTGATCGGACCGGCCATCGCCGGGTTGATGGCGGATCATCTCGGCTGGCGATGGGTCTTCCTCGGGCTGGGACCGCTGATGGTCGTGGCGGCCGTCCTCGCCCTGCCGCCGCTCCGGCGTATTCCCGGTGGGAGGACGCCCAATCGCGATTGGTGGCGAATCGTGCGGGCGGTGCAGCTGGCGGCGGGCTGCGGGGTGCTCCTGGCCGGATTGAGCGCGCAACGGTTCGTCGCGCTCCCGCTGATCCTGGCGGGTGGGGCGCTCGGCTGGCCCGCCCTGCAACGACTGCTCCCGGCGGGGACGATGCGGGCCGTGCCCGGACTTCCGGCCGCGGTCGCGACGATGGGGCTGCTCAATCTCGGTTTCTTCGGTGCCGATGCGTTCGTGCCGCTGGCGCTGACGTCGGTGCGCGGACGGAGTGCGTCGTTTGCCGGTCTGGCCCTGACCGCGGCCACCATCGCCTGGAGCACCGGATCATGGCTGCTTGCGCGATCGACGCGGCGGTCGCGGCGGGAGGTCGTTCGGACCGGCCTGGGTCTGGTGGCCGCGGGGATCGCCGGCGCGGCCCTGGTCCTTTCCCCGGCCGTCCCGTCCGAGCTGGCGATCGCCGCCTGGGGCATCGCCGGCCTGGGGATTGGGCTCGCCTACTCGACGATGTCGCTGGTGGTGCTGGAAACCGCGCCGGTGGGGCAGGAAGGGGTGTCGATTGCCGGCATGCAGCTGGCCAACGCCCTTGGAGTGGCGCTGGGCGCCGGAATCGGCGGCGCGCTGATCGCCGCGTTCCGGCAGAGCGAGGAGGTGTCGACGACCAGCCTGGTCTCGCAAAACCTGCTCATGATCGGTGTCATCGGCCTGGCGTTCGCGATCGCGGGCCGTCTCCCGGTGCGACCCACACGGGATTGAGATCAGGAGGCGACGTCGTTCGCAGAGGCCGGGGTCGTGACGTGACGGGCTGGCCATGACGGAAGCGCGATGGCCGGAGGAGCGAGGGGTGGCGATGGTGGCCCCGTTCCACCCTCGGATCACTCCGAGGCGGCGTGGCGAAGAAGAGACGACCGGCGATCCCGAAGCGTGGCGGTGCGAGGCATCTCTCTCCGCCTCGCATCGCCATGCCTCAGTGCGCCCAGATCGATGTCTCTCCTTGGCGTCATGCCGGGGAAGTTGCCCGGCGTTGCCACGCGGGTTGCCGTCGCGCCCAGGGGTCAGCTCATCGGCACCTGACGGAGGATGCGGCCTTCGACCCGGGCGAAGATCTCGTCCAGGCTCTCGCCGGTGATCGTCAGACCGTGGTTCTTGAGCCCGATCACCGCGTGCGCGGGGTCCGGCTCGTGACGGACCAGCTCGGCGACCGCCTCCGCCAACTCCATCGTCCCGCACGGATAGTTGATCTCGGTCGAGACGATCCCGTCCATCCAGGCATGAACGTGCAGGATGGCGCCGACCGCCGGGTGCTCCTGGTAGATCGTGTAATGCTCGATCGCATCGACTGAGACCCGGCGCGGACGCACCTCCGGCGGCACACTCAGCTGCATGGCGCGCGCGTCGGAGTCGAAGCCGGTCACCAGCAGCATATCGCGACCGATGTCGTTGAGCCGGCTCTTGTCGACACCGCTGGCACTCATCCAGAAGGTGCCGGCGTCGCGGCGCTGGCTGAGGTTGCCATAGCTGAGCCCGCCGATCCCGAAGAGCTGCTGGACATGCCGGAAGTCGCGCGGCGACAGAAAGTCCTCCAGGGGAAAGGGCGCCGGCAGCAGATTCATCTCGTCGAGCCGCCGTCCCGCCCGGCTCAGCGCCTCGGTGTGCTCGTCGCCGGTCCAGAGTGGCTCGGGCAGATCGGGGTGGAAGACGTTGTCGATGACGAGGTGCGAGGTTGCCAGCGGAGCGATCCGGCGGGCGATGGCATCGAAGAAGGCGGCGTCGTCCCCCGCATACGGGATCGCGTAGGACCCCTGTTCGAGGGTGAAGAAGGAGACCTCCGGGCTGCCGCGTCGTCCCTCGTGGGAGACGAGCAGGAAGAGGTTGGCGAGCGAGTAGAGCAGCAGGGGATAGCCGGTCTTGAGCGGCTCCTCGGGCGCGGTTGGCGCCTCGCCGATCGCGACGACGAAGACCGCGCGGGAGCGGCGGCGGTAGCCCCGGGGCGACGCCGCATCGAATGGGTAGAGGACGACCCCGCCATCCTCGGATCGCTCGGCCGGGGACCCTTCCTCGACCAGACGGTGACCGTGGTCGATCATCGTCGTTCGCAGCCGCTCGGTGAACCAGGGGAGTAGCGACCCATCCGGCGTGGTGAGGGGGCGGTCGCTCACGAGGGCGCCTTGCATCTGAGGCCTCACAGGAGGCTCTCCCGTCAACCGCGACCCAATCCGGGGGGCCCCCCTCGGTGACCGCGCCGACCGGATGCCTCGGGATGCCGGCGCATTCCCATCCGCCAGCAATCGTTGTCCCGGGACCCAGACGGTCATGATACCGGAGCCTACCGCGTTCGAGTAGTGCTGGCGACACTCTGGCGTGGTCTTGTCACACCCACTGCCGCCCGTTGGGGTTGCGGTCGTCAGCGACGGGGACGGCGACGCGCTGGGGTGCGCCGCCCCGGGCGGAGCTCGCGGGATGTCGTGCTAAGATCCCTTCCTCGTCACAGGATCGAGCCCAGGTGAGGCTGATCCTCGCTTCCCTGCCTGGAAGGAGACGCGCATGATGTCGACGCTCGATCGCTCCGCCTTTGAGGACACGACAGCCGCGGAAACGCTGCGGGTGGCTGCGGTGCAGCTCAACTCCGGTCCCGACAAACCGGCGAACATCGAGCGTGCTCTGGCATTGATCGACCGGGCGGCGGCGGGTGGCGCGCGCCTGGTGGCGCTGCCGGAAGTCTGGACCTACCTCGGTCCCGACGCCGGGAACCGCGAGCATGCCGAGCCGATCCCCGGTCCGACCTTCGACCGGCTCGCCGACCGCGCCCGCCGTCACGGCATCGTTCTCCACGCGGGCAGCGTCCACGAGGTCCGCCCCGGCGACCCTCGTCTGCTGAACACCACCGCCGTGATCGGTCCCGACGGCGACCTGCTGGCGCGCTACAGCAAGATCCATATGTTCGACGTCGTCCTCGACGGCGTGGCGAGCTACGAAGAATCGGCGACTGTCTCCCCCGGCGACGAGATCGTCACCCTCGACATCGACGGGATCACCGTCGGCCTGGCGATCTGCTACGACCTGCGCTTCCCCGAGCTCTTCCGCATTCTCGCGCTGCGCGGCGCCGAGCTGATCGTGCTGCCGGCCGCCTTCACGATGACGACCGGCAAAGACCACTGGGAGGTCCTCATCCGCGCCCGCGCTATCGAGAACGGCGTCTACATGGTTGCCCCCGCCCAGGTGGGACAGCACCCACCCGGTAACTGGAGCTATGGCCGCTCGCTGATCGTCGATCCCTGGGGCACCATCCTTGCCACCGCCCCCGACACCGAGACCGTCATCACCGCCGACGTTGACCTCGCCTACCTGCGGAAGGTGAGGCGGCAGGTCCCATCACTGGCGAATCGCATGCCGGACCGGTATGCGTGGCCCGAGGGTGCGCGGGCACTTGCCGAGGCGACAGCCGATTGACTCGAATATCCGCACGGTAGAAAAGCGCCCCGGTTCGGCGCTGCCGTCTAGGGCGGCTCCTTTCCGAGCCCTTCGCGCTCGCGGCTGACTAGAGGCGGTATGATCCTCCTATGCTCTATGAGGATCCTCCGGACCGCGTGCGCGAGTCCCTCCGTGACACCCCACCCGGCGACTGGTTCGTGTTTGAGACCTTTGCCGCTGACGGCTCATTGGCGGTCGGGATAGCACGGGGGAAGCCCGATCCGAGTCTTGTACTCGTCATCTACCAAGGACTGTCCGAGTCCGTCGCGCGCGACGCCGCACGGCGACTTACTGGCTGGCATCGGGGCCAAGGTCGCAATATCGCTGCTGAATGAGCCAGAGCGACTCATTCGTCATGCTATGCTGTGTACGGACACATAGATAGGAGGGCGTAGAGCGATGAATTCAGAGATGGAACGGGAACTGAAAGCGCTTCTCGGCAGCGTCGGTCTCAATCGACGATCAGCCTCTCATCCGTCCGACCGTCAGAAGTTGCTCGACTTCTTCATCCGGTGGCACAACAAGGGCGAGGATGCCAACGTCGCAGACTTTGAGGCATTGCTACTTGCGGAACGATGGGACCGGGCGGACGTGTCTGACGTAATGGAATTACCAGGAGACCTCAAATACATTGCTCGGCATCTCTAACACGCTTCCTCTCGCCGTTCGGGCGGCGATACACCTAACAATACACCGAGAGGATAACGATGCCCCGGTTCGGATATCTCCGAGCCGGGGTGTTTCTCGGACTAATCAAAACCGAGTCTTGACAACCCAAGGATTCTATCCTAGAATAAACATCAAGGATGTCATTCTTGATTGTCATCCAAGAGTTGCGTAGGTGGAGGAGCGACAGATGGACCAGACACAAATTACTCGGACCCGACTGATGCCCACGGGGAAATGCTGGTGCGGATGCGGTGCGGAAACGCCGGTCGGTTCGTTCTTTGCGCCGGGCCACGATAAGCGGGCCGAATCGGCACTCATCAAGAAGAAGTACGGGAGCGTTGCCGAATTCGTGGCCTGGCATGGGTACGGACCGGACAGGCCGGTCATCGAGTCGGGCAACTGATCCGAATACGCCATCGGTAACAAAACGCCCTGCTCCGGCTCCCTGTCGGGCGGGGCGTTGCCGCGCTCGGTCCCCTCTGAAAAAGTTAATGTGTGGCCATAGAAATGCTGCACCAAGGTCACAATCCGAAAATCTGTGCTATACGTACATTGAGTATTAGGGTCTTCGTGCTGGGAAACCGCGAGGCAATTCAGCGGTCAGGAGCCTCCTCATGAGTGATGCGCTTACGGCAATTGGAATCGTCCTATGCCTCGTGAGCCTATGGACTGGTATCCGAAAGGTAAATCTGTCGTCTTTTCAGGCCGCCTTTCTGTCGATTATCGAGTTGGTCCTGACCGGCGTCGCGGTCAAGAGCCTCGAATGGGGAACTGGCCTGCTTGTGGTCGGCGTCACCAATCTGCTCGCCGTTCTCGGGACGTCGGTCTACATTGCGATGCAGTGGGAAGACACTTTGGCCCATGCTGCGACGCAATCCGGTGCCACTCTTGACCAGATGAAAGGGCTTGCGAAGAGGCTGCGACGGGAGCATAAGGTGTTCCGGTATGTCCAGCCACGAGTAACCGCACAACTTATCGACTACGTCAGCGAGCGGGGACGAAACATAGAGGAAGTTGAGCGCATGGCCCCAGCGATTGCTGCTCTATGGGTCGTTCATCGGCCAGACCTGCGCCAGTTCGTCGAGCAGTTTGACCGCCTACTTAGGCTTTGGAGGAAGCCGGCGAGTGAAGCGATGGCGGTTGCCGACACATTGACGGTCTCGACACAACGATCCCCAGCGACCTTTCAAGAGGTTCTCGACAGACTGATTGCTGTTGTCGGTCCATTCTCCGAAACGAGGCGCCCGGCGTCGATGTAACCCACAAAAGCCAACGAAGCACAGCAGAACCATACGATGACGCCCTCAGATTTCGGTCCCAGGGCGTCATCATTCACGAGCTACAACCGACCCCTCTCGGACATCGGGCGACGGTGCGAACGCGCAGTCTCTCCACGATCCCGCCCTGTTCCGGCGGCACCCCGACTCCCCACTTGTGCAACTGCCCCCCGAATGGAGACGGCTCCGCCTGCCGCACCCGCGCCTCCCCCAGCCGTGAGTATTGCCATAATTACGCACCGGAGCTGGCTACGTGGCGAGCGAAACAAAAGCGGCGAGGGCGAGCGGGCCGTTTCCCTGTCTCGTAGCCGTGTTTCGTCCAACTGATTCGCCGATGGATACAACGCGGTCATGTTGCGGATCGACATTCGTCCGGTCGCTTCCCACCTCCAAGACACCGCATGTCGTGCCCGGGCGCGCCCCGCGGGGGCATGCTATCGTACCGGGACGGAGCGGGAATCGAGCGAATCTCGGAGGGGGAGGGTAGGTGCGGGTCGCGATCGGCCAGTTTAGCCAACTCTCGGACGAGCGGTTGACCTTTTGCGCGCAGCTTGGCGTCAGCGGCGTCGTGCTGAACACGCCGGTCCTGCCGGGCAAACGGTGGGAGCATTTCGACATCCTCCGCACCGCCGCGTCGTGGGATTTTCTCGATCTGCTCGAGTTGCGGACGACCTGCGAGAACTACGGTCTGAAGCTGGAAGCGATCGAGAACGTGCCGATCACCTTCTACGATAAGGCGATGCTCGGGTTGCCGGGCGCGGACGAGCAGATCGCTGGCTATCAGGAGACGATTCGCAACCTCGGCCGGGCGGGGATCCCGATCCTCGGCTATCACTGGATGCCGAACCAGGTCTGGCGCACCTCGTTCACCACCCGCGGCCGGGGCGGCGCCCTGGTCAGCTCCTTCGATGCCGACCTGGTCCGCAATGCCCCGCTCAGCCACGGCCGCGTCTTCAGCGAGGACGAGCTCTGGGAGCACTACGCGACCTTCATGGCCGCCGTGCTGCCGGTGGCCGAGGAGGCCGGGGTGCGGCTGGCCCTGCACCCGGACGATCCACCGGTGCCGTCACTCGGCGGGGTGCCCAGGTTGTTTCGCGGCGTCGCGGGGTTCGAGCGGGCGCTGGAGCTGGCGCCGAGCCCGAACCACGGTCTCGATCTCTGTCTCGGCTGCTGGTCGGAGATGGGCGAAGATGTCGTGACCGTGATCGAGCGGTTCGGTGCACAAGGGAAGATTTTCTACGTCCATTTCCGGGACGTCCAGGGAACCGCGGAGAAGTTCCGGGAATGCTTTCTTGGTGAAGGCAACTACGACCCGGTGACCGTGATGCGGGCGCTGCAGCGCGTCGGCTTCGACGGCTTCATGATCGACGACCATGTGCCGCGCCTGGTGGATGATACCGACTGGTGTCACCGCGGACGCGGTTTTCAAACGGGCTACTTGCAAGGCATCCTGGCGGCGATCGAAGCACCGGCGTAATCGCGGTATTGAGTAGGAGTGGCTATGGCAGCCGCGATTGACGCGACCGCACCACCATCGTTGACCCCGGCGCGGACGCGACCACTCAGCCGCCCGTTCGCGCGCTACGCGATCCGCCGGGTCGGGGTCTTCCTGCTGGTGGTCTGGGCGGCGGCGACGCTGAACTTTTTCCTGCCCCGGCTGGCGCCAGGACAGGACCCGGTGCGGGCCCGGCTCGGCGCGGTCGCGGCCTCGGGCGGCTCGGTCTCGGGGATCGAGGAGCTGGTCGCGACCTACCAGAAGAAATTCGGGCTCGATCAGCCGATCTGGCGACAGTACGTGCGCTATATCGCCGATTACGCTCGATTCGATTTCGGCTATTCCCTCGCCAGCTACCCGGCCCGGGTGACCGACCTGATCGGCCGCGCGCTGCCGTGGACGATGGTGCTGCTGCTCGTCTCGACCCTGATCGCCTTTGTCGTCGGCACCCTGGCCGGGGCTCTGCTCGGATGGGCCCGCTCGCCGCGCTGGCTCGGCCACCTCTTTATGCCGTTCCTGACGCTTTCCGCGATCCCGTATTACCTGCTGGGGTTGGTGCTCGTCTATTTCCTGGCGTTTCGCCACCGGATTTTCCCGATCTCCGGCGGCTACACGATCGGAACTCAGCCGGGTTTGAACTGGGACTTCATCGTCGATGCGGCCAGGCACTCGCTCTTACCGGCCCTGTCGATCGTGCTCGCCCAGCTCGGCTTCTGGGCGCTCGGGATGCGCGGGATGATGGTGATGACCGAGGGCGAGGACTATATGACCTACGCCGAGGCCAAGGGGCTTCCGCCGCGCACGATCTTTTTCCGCTACGGTCTCCGCACGGCGATGCTGCCCCAAACGACGTCGCTGGCGCTGGCCCTGGGCGGGATCGTCTCGCAGGCGGTGCTGGTCGAGGTGGTCTTTGGCTATCCGGGGGTCGGCACGTTGCTCTACCGCGCGATCGCCGGGTTCGACTTCTTCCTGATCTACGGGATCGTCTTTTTAGTGGTGGTCACGATTGGACTGACCACCCTGATACTCGATCTGATCTATCCATTGCTCGATCCCCGGATCACGTACCAGCGGCAGTGACCGGGCAGAGCAGCATGGAGCGGAAGCTAACTGGCGCGGCGCGCTGAGGCGCCGGAAGGGTGAGACGATGGCGGTCATCCAGGGCACGGCCGGGGTGCTGATCAACGACAGCGCGCTCCACGAGCTGCGGTTGCGCGCCGGCCGGACAGCCGGGCACATCCGGCGGAACCCCAAGCTGCTGCTCGGTCTGATGTTGCTGGTCGCGCTGCTCGGTCTGGGGTTGATCGGACCGCTGTTCGTCGACACCGAGCACGCCGACCCGATGTCGGTCATTCCGGACCGGCCGCCGTCACGGGAATTCCTGTTCGGCACCGAGTCGCAGGGGCGGGACATGCTGGCGGTCGTGATCCGTGGCATTCCGCTGACGATTCAGATCGGTCTGATCGCCGGCGCGATCGGGCTCGGGGTGGGGATCATCCTCGGCTTCGTCGCCGGCTACATGGGCGGCATGGTCGATACGGTCATCCGCAGCGCCGCCGACATCATGCTGACCGTGCCGGGGCTGCTGGTCTTGATCGTGGTGGCCGCGTCGCTCCAGGGACTGGTCAATGTGCGGACCATCGCGCTGGTGGTCGCCTCATTAGCCTGGATGTACCCGACGCGAACGATTCGCGCCCAGGTGCTGAGTATGCGCGAGCGGCCGTACGTGGAGATGGCCAAACTCAATGGGATGAGCACGCGGTCGATCATTGGCCGCGAATTGGTGCCGAACCTGCTGCCCTATCTCGGGGCGAGTTTCGTCGGCGCGGTCGGCGCGGCGATTCTGGCCGCGATCGGCCTCGAAGCGCTCGGTCTGGGACCGCAGAACGAGCCGACGCTCGGCATGACGATCTACTGGGCCATCTACTACTCGGCGCTGCTGCGCGGCCTCTGGTGGTGGTGGGCGGCACCGGTGGGGGTGATCGTGGTGTTATTCACGGCGTTGTTCATGATCTCGGCCGGTCTCGACGAGCTGGCGAATCCGCGTCTGCGGAGGACCGAGGCATGATCGCGGGGGACATCATCACCGACCACGCACCGCGGATTGCCGAAACCGCGCCGACGGTGCTCCGAGTCCAGGACTTGCACGTCCAGTTCCGCACGCCGGGCGGAATCGTGCGCGCTGTGGACGGCGTCAGCTTCGATCTCCGCGCCGGGGAGCGTCTCGGTCTCGTCGGGGAATCCGGCAGCGGCAAATCGACCATCGCCCTGGCGTTGCTGCGGATGATCAAGCCGCCCGGTCACATCACCGGCGGCCGTTTACTGCTGGGAGACGACGACCTGACCACGATGAGCGAGGCCGAGGTGCGCCGGGTCCGGCTGGCCAGGATCGCGCTGATCCCGCAGGGCGCGATGAACTCGCTCAACCCGGTGATGCGGATCAAACGGCAGATGATCGACGGTATCGTCGCCCACGTCGGGGGACGGCCGGACCAGCTCGACGGCCGGGTCCGAGCGTTGTTGGAATCGGTGGGACTCCGCCGCGATGTCGCCGATCGCTTTCCCCACGAGCTGAGCGGCGGGATGAAGCAGCGGGTCTGCATCGCGCTGGCGATCGCGTTGAAACCAACCGTCATCATCGCGGACGAACCGACCAGCGCGCTCGATGTCGTCGTCCAGCGGCAGATCATGGAGACGCTGGGAGAAGTGCAACAGCGGCTGGGTGCGGCGGTTCTCCTGATCGGGCACGACATGGGGCTGATGGCGCAGTTCGTGGATCGGGTGGGCGTGATGTACGGGGGCAAGCTGGCGGAGGTCGCCCCGACCCGGCCGTTGTTCCGGGAGCCGCTGCATCCCTATTCGCAGGTGCTGATCTCCAGTCTGCCATCGTTCCACCATGAAACCGTCTTCGTCAAAATCCCTGGACAGCCGCACTCGCCCCTCGCGCCGCCGAGCGGCTGCGTGTTCCACCCGCGGTGTACGAAGGCGTTCGATGCGTGCCCGCGTCTCGTGCCGGCCCTGCGCGAGGTGCGTCCGGGTCGAACGGTCGCCTGTCATCTCTATGGCGTGACGGGTGAACCCGTTGGAGCGGTCAGCGCGGTCACGGGAGCGAATAATGGCGTTTCTTGAGACGCGCGGGGTGACCAAAATCTACGGCCACGGCGAGCAGGCCACCGTCGCGCTGGCCGACTTCTCCTACGCCATCGATGAGAACGCGGCGGCGATCGTGGCCGTGGCGGGAGAAAGCGGCAGCGGCAAAAGCACGCTGGCGCGCCTGCTCCTGGGGTTCACCAACCCGACCCGGGGCGAGGTGCTCTACCGGGGGAAGGATCTGCGTCTCGTCTCGGGCCAGGAGCGCAAGGATTTTCGGCGCGAGGTGCAGGCGGTCTTCCAGGATCCGTTTGGGGTCTACAACCCGTTTTACCGGGTCGACCACCTGCTGACGATGCCGATCAAGAATTTCGGTCTGGCGACCTCCCGCTCCGACACTCGCAACCAGATCGAGACCGCCCTGGCGACGGTCGGTCTCAACCCCGGCGAGATCCTCGGCCGCTACCCGCACCAGCTGTCGGGCGGTCAACGCCAGCGGATCACGATCGCCCGGGCGTTGCTGCTGCGACCTCGCCTGATCATCGCCGACGAGCCGGTCTCGATGGTGGACGCTTCCCTGCGGGCAACCATTCTTGAGAGCCTGCTGAAACTCCGTCAGGAGTTCGGCATCGCGTTTCTCTATATCACCCACGACCTGACGACCGCCTATCAGATCAGCGAGCAGTTGATCATCCTCTATCAGGGCGCCGTTGCCGAGGCGGGTCCAGCACGGGACGTGATTCGCGGACCGCGTCACCCGTATACCCAGCTCCTCGTCGGCTCGATCCCGTCGCCGGACCCCGACCAGCGCTGGGGTAACGAGGTCGCGGGGGCCGCGGTCGAGGGCGCGGAAGCCACGGTTCGCCAGGGCTGTCGGTTCGCCCCGCGCTGCCCGCACGTGATGCCGATCTGCCGCGAGACCGCGCCACCGCTCTTCCAGGTTGGAGAGACGGCGGTCGCCTGTTATCTGATGCGGGACGCCCCCGAGGTGCCGGGCGGAGATTTGACGGCGGTGTTGCGGGGGACCATCCAGGGAGCGGGCCATGCTCCCCGGGTGATCGCGGAACCCCCCGCTACGTTGCCGCTTTCAGCCCCAGCACCAGCAGCAACGTCGTCCGGTGCCAGAAGGCGCCGTTGATGTAGTTGTTGTCGGCGGTCGGCCAGTTGGTCCAGTAGGTCTCGTTCATGGGGATCCGGTGGTAGAACTGGAGGAGCGGTGCGTCCGGGAGCTCCTTCAGCCAGATCTCCGTCCCCTTCAGGAAGAGTTCCTGGGTCTTCGGGTCGTCGGGCGCGGTCACACCCATCTCATCGACGACGGCGTCGTATTCCTCATTGACCCACCGGTAGAAGGGGTAGGTCGCCTCGCCGGTCGGCTTGGCGAACTTCTTGTGGTACAGCTCCATCGTCTTGAACGGGTCGCGGACACTGCCGCCGTGACCCCAGATGTAGGCTTCGGCCTGTCCGGACATCAACTCATTGATGAAGGTCGTCGGCATCTGGAAGCTGGCGTCGATACCGGCCTTCTGAAGTTGCTCGGTGACGAATGGGGCGAGGTCCGCGAAGACCGAGAAGGTGGTGATCACCATGCTCAGGCGCTTGCCGTCCTTGGCCCAGAAGCCATCGCCGTCCTTGGCATACCCCTTCTTCGTAAGGATCTCCTCGCTCTTGGCAAGGTTGAATTCATTGGTTGGGTAGGTGGTCAGCAGTTCGCTCGCGGCGTCGATGTAGGTCTTCAGCGGCGGATAGTAGGGGTACGGCAGCACGGTTGGCTCGCCCGCGCCGCGGTAGCCGAACTCGACGAGCTGCTTGCGATCGATCGCGTAGCTGACGGCCCAGCGCATCTCCGGATCGTCCCAGGGCGCGGTCTCGCAGTTGAAGCCGAGACCACTTGGCCACCAGTCGGTGTAGCCGTACGGCGGCTCGTGGCCGGAGTGGGTGGTGATTTTCGGGTTTTGGGCGAACAGGGTCGGCATCGTCGCCGGGGAGATATTAAGGGTGATGTCCGCCTCGTTGGCGATGACCATCTGGGCCATTTTCGCCTCGTCGAATCCGGGCAGGAAGATGAGACGCTCGGGCGCCGGCAATGGGGAGAAGCCGGTTTTGGCGGCCCACCAGTCCGGGCGTAGGTCCCAGACCTTTTGCTCGGCGGACGACGCGACCAGCTTGTACGGACCGGTCGCGATCGGCCAGCCCTTCGCGAGATCGAAGTTGGTGAAGGTGGTCGGATCCTGGCCCTCGTAGATGTGTTTCGGCACGATGAACATGCCGTTGTCGGCGTGGTGGGTGAAATAGAGGAAGAAGAAGCGTGGATTGGGCGCGGTCAACTGGATCGTGAAGTTGAGGTCGTCGGCGACCGTCACCTCCTTGATCCACTGCTTCATGTCGGTGGAGTGGGAGAGCCCTTCGGTGTCACGTTGCGTGTGAGCCGTGAACTGGACATCGTTGGCGGTGAACGGTTTGCCGTCACCCCACTCGATACCAGAGCGGAGCTTGACGGTGACCGCGGTGAAATCGGCGTTGTACTTGTAGCTTTCGGCCAGCCACGGTTTCTCTTCGCCGCTGAGCATGTTGTAGAACCAGAGTGGTTCGTAGACAAGCTGGAACCCACCTCGACTGAGGTTGGCCCCGACCGCCGCCATCGGATTGATCTGCTCGACATCGGTGAATTGGTTCGGTGATTCACCGCCGACCCCGACCAGGATCAGCGTTTTCTCTCGCGGCACGTCCGCCTGGGCGGAGACCGGGGAAACGAATCCCCCGTGTCCGGCGGCGGCAGCAGCCGCTGCCGTGCCGGCGCTGAGCTCAAGGAATCGACGACGACTAAGGCGTAGCCGCTCGCTCATCATCTGGACCTCACTGTCCTATCTTCGTGGTCCGCTCCAAGTCAGTCGGACCATATGCAGAAGACCCCGGGGCGGCTACGCTATCGTGAGTTCGGGACGTTGTCAATTGCCGCCGATGCGGAGGGGTAAGCGGCGACGTTGACCGGGTCCCGGCACGGGATCGCCGGGCGTGAATGGATGGGTGGAAGAAGGAGCCAAGAAGGATGCGTGTCCTGGTCACGGGTGGCAGTGGGCGGTTGGGACGGGCGGTGGTGCGGGATTTACTCGCCCACGGCCACGATGTCGTATCGGCGGACCGGTCGTCCAACCCGGAGGACACGAGTCTGCCGGGGTTGCGTTTCGTCCAGACCGACCTGGGCGATGTCGGGCAGGTTGCCGGGGCGATGGCCGGGCGAGAGGCGGTGGTCCACCTGGGAGCGATCCCGAGTCCGTATGGGCACGCCGACGAGGTGGTGTTCGGCAACAACGTCGGCGCGACCTTCGCCACGTTGCAGGCGGCGGCACTGCTTGGGGTGAGCAAAGCGGTGATCGCGTCCAGCATTTCGGCGCTGGGCGGGGCCTGGGCGCCTGAGCCATTCCCTCCCCTGTACGCCCCCGTTGACGAGGCCCACCCGCTGCTGGTCGAGGATTGCTACGGTCTCTCAAAGGAAGTCGACGAGCGCACGGCGGAGATGTTCCACCGGCGCACGGGGATGCAGGTGGTCGCCTTGCGCTTTCACTGGATCGCCACGGAGGCGGAGGCCCGGGAGCGCGCCGGGGCGCTCCGC
>JAABUR0100000715.1_pt1 | contig 67756 bp, 69 predicted proteins | sample 5560091 | NCBI WGS metagenome assembly JAABUR01 (sample SAMN10711879, study PRJNA513375) | rock metagenome | isolation source: Antarctica rocks | place: Antarctica: Victoria Land, University Valley sud
CAGAAAGGTGCTCCTGATCCTGTGCGTGGACGGTCCCTCGACCAGACCAATCCTCGCAGGTCAGAGCACCTTTCTACATGATCAACACACACCAACAACCCGACCCCGATGAAAGCCCGAGGCTAGCTCCCGACCGGGGATGGGCCCGATCGGAAGCTGGTGTCGGCTGACCGTGTCGATCAGGATCAGCCAGCAGGTCAAGCGGCCGGAACGGTCCACTCCCAGTAGTTCCAGAAGTAACCCGGCACCAGCGGCATCTGCTTCACTCCAGCGATCTTCTTGGAGTTGAACGACACCAGATCCGGGAACTGGAACAACACGGTGCCGAACGCGTCAGCGAACAGATTCTTCTCCACCGTGATGATCAACGGGGTCTGCTTCTCGACCTCGGCGGTGGCGTTCAGGGTCTTCAGTGCCTTGTCGGAATCGGCGTTGGAGTACCCGTAGAAGTTGTTCTGCTGCTTGGTCCGGAACTGCGGCGAGATCGAGGCAACGCCAGTGTTGTTGCTCTGCCAGCCGAACAGTGCCGCATCGTAGATCTTGGTGTTCGGCAGCTGCGAGCTCCAGTCGGGGTTCTTACCGTCCACCATCTGGAACCCGGCCAGCGAAGCCGAGGCGGCGATCAGCTTGTACTCATTCGCCCGCCGAGCGTTCTTGTCGGCGTACATGAACCGCACCTTCGGCGCGGACACGCCTGCTTCGGCCAGCAACTTCTTCGCACCCTCGATATCGACATTCGTCCAATCCTTCGAACCATTGGCCGCGACCACCGCGTCATACCTCGGTGAACCGGGCACGACGTTAAACGACTGCCGGACCGTGGCCTCCGGGTTCAGCGGCTTGATCAGCTTGTTGACGATGTCTTCCCGCGGGATCGTCTTCAGGAAGGCCTGCCGCACCTTGAGGGCCTTGTCCTTGTCCCCGCCATAGGCGGCCGGGTCGAACGGACCCTTGTTGTTCACCGCCAGATCGACGTGCTCGTAGGTGCCGCCGCCGCCGGTCTGGGTCTCGATGCCCTGATTCGCCAGCTTCTGCACGGCGCCGAGAACGTCGGCGGTCGGCTGCGGGTTGATGACGTCGACCTCACCGTTCTGCAAGGCCTGCACCGAGGCCATCGCATCGGGCAGGATCTTGTAGGTGATCTGCTTGATCGACGGCTTCGGACCCCAGTTGTAGTCCGGGTTCAGCTCGAGGGTCAGGTACTGATCCTTCTTGTAGTCCGTCATCAGGTAGGCGCCGTTGGACAGGTACAAGGACTTGTCGTTGGGCAGCTGGGTGAAGTCGAACCCGGTGTTCCAGAAGTCGGCGATCTTCTTGATCTTGTCGCCGGCGGTCTTCTTGTCCTTGAAGTTGGCGGTGAACGCCGCCATCATGTCGTCGGTGGCCTTCTTCGCGTCGGTCTCGCCGAGCGCGTGCATGGCCACCACGTGGGCAGCGACCTGCGGTTGCGGCGGGTTCAGCACGGTGTCGACGTAGAACTCCGAGTACTTCATCGTGATGGTCAAGCCATCGTCGGAGATCTTCGGCATCTCCTTGACCAACTGGAACGCCTCACTGGAGGTGTCGAACGCGGTGGCGTTCGACTTGACCAGGTTGCCCGCATCGTCGGTCTGCACCTCGCCGGTGTTGAACGCGCCGCCCTGCGCCGCCCAGGCCAAGAACATGTCGGCAGCGGTCACCGGCACGCCGTCGGACCACTTGGCGGCCTTGTTGACGGTGTAGCTGTAGGTCGAGTCGTCGATCTTCTTGCAGGTGACGAACGCATCGTTGTTGTTCAGCACCAACTGGTCGTCGTAGTACTGGATGTTCGCCTGGGTGAGATTCGCCGGGTAGGCGTTGTACACCGAGTTGGAGTGCGCGTTCGCGCCGTTCCAGGAGGTGACGCCCTCGTTCAGCGAGACGTTCACCGTGCCACCGGTGCTGGCCGGCGCGGTCCAGGCGCCGTGCGGCTTACCGCAGGCCGCGGCGTCACCGGCGGGCGGGGCGCTGCTGCCCCCCGACGACGCAGCCGTCGCAGTGCCACTGCCCGCACCTCCTGAGCCGGTGGCTGACGGGGCGCCGGTGTCGGAGCTGCCCGCACCGTTGCCGGAGGTCGCCGCGTTGCTGGTCGCGGCCGGTGGAGTGTTCGTTCCCACCTGGTCGGTGTTGCCGCAGGCGGCCAGCGCCAGGGCCGATGCAGCCACCAGCGCAGTGATCGTCACTGCCCGTGTCTTCGTCATGAATCTCCTCCTCGAGATTGATCGCACGCTGAACCGGCCACCCGGCTTCGGGTGGCTGGAATCTGTTGCCCAGGGCGGCATTCGACCCGGTGTCTGACCAGGGCCCCACTCGCCCAACAGTCCTGTAATGACGTCGTCCCCAGGTTCGTGTCGCTGGTCGCGAACAGTGACACAGCCGTTACCTCGACGTGATCACGGTGATCCGAATCCGACGATCGGGGTCGGATGGCAGCGGATCCGCCGACTCTTGCGGCAGGATCAGCAGCATGATCGCCGACACCGCACCTATCCCGTCGCCTGCGCTGCAGCAGTTCATCGCCGGCCTGCCGAAGGTGGAACTGCACGTGCACCACGTCGGCTCCGCCTCCCCGCGGATCGTCGCCGAGCTGGCCGAACGACACCCGGGGTTGGTGCCGGCCGATCCGGAGAAACTGGCCGAGTTCTTCACCTTCCGGGACTTCGCCCACTTCGTCGAGCTGTACCTCGCCACCGTGTCGCTGATCAAGACACCGCAGGACATTCGGCTGCTCACCTACGAAGTGGCCACCGACATGGCAGCGCAGAACATCCGCTACGCAGAACTCACCTGCACCCCATACACCTCGGTACTGAACGGAATTCCGATCCAGGGCTATCTGGAGGCGATCGAGGACGCCAGGATCGCCGCAGAGCGGGATCACCGGATCCGGCTGCAGTGGATCTTCGACGTACCCGGCGAGATCGGCCCGAATGCCGCCGAGGAGACCGCCACCATCGCGATCGATCATGGACCGGCGGCGCTGGTCGCCTTCGGTCTGGGCGGGCCCGAGATCGGGACGTCCCGACCGAAGTTCAAACCGGCCTTCGACCGGGCCAGGGCGGCGGGTCTGCACTCCGTACCGCATGCCGGCGAGACCACCGGGCCACAGACCATCTGGGACGCCATCGAGTTCCTCGGCGCCGAACGGATCGGCCACGGCACCTCGGCCAGCCAGGATCCGAAACTGCTGGAATACCTTGCCGTGCACCAGATTCCGGTCGAGGTCTGTCCGACGTCGAACATCGCCACCCGGGCCGTGCCGAGCTACCAGCAGCATCCGCTCCGAGCGATGGTGGATGCCGGCGTGCAGGTGAGCATCAACTCCGACGATCCGCCGATGTTCGGTACCTCGCTGAATCGCGAGTACGGCATCGCTGCCGCCTTGTTGGACCTGGATGCGGTCGGAGTCGCCGCGCTCGCCCACAATGCCGTACAGGCCTCGTTTCTCGCCGACCCCGACAAGAGGGCACTGGCCGGTGAGATCGATGCCTACCTGATCGCCCAGGGCACTGCGGCGACGGTGGTCAGCCGCGACGGTCCAGGACCAGATGTGGCCGGCCCGGCCGGCGGGCCACCCGCACGGTGACCCCGGCCTGCCGGGCGGACAACACCGCGCAGCCGAGGCTGGCCAACACACACACCGACCCGGAGATGATCAGCGCCGCCGGCGCCCCCCAGTGCTCGGTGATCCAGCCGACCATCAGTGAGCCGATGGGGGTGGATCCCATCAGCACCAGAAAATACAGGCTCATCACCCGCCCCCGGAGCAACGGATCGGTGGCCAACTGCACCGATGAGTTGCCCAGCGTATTGAAGCTGACGCCGGCCAGTCCGGTCAGTGCCAGCAGCGGCAGGAACAGCGGCAACCAGGGCACCAGCCCGATCAGGATCAGCATTCCGCCGAACAACGCCGCCATCCCGAACAGCATCCGCATCGATCCGGTGACCCGCCGGGCGGCAATCAACGCCCCCACCAGTGAGCCGACGGCCATCGTCGAGTTCAGCCAGCCGTACAGACTGGCGCCCCCGCGGAAGATGTCGCCGACGTAGGCGGTCAGGATGATGGCGAAGTTGAAGCCGAAGCAGCCGATGAAGAACACCAGCACGATGGTCCAGAGCAGGTTCGGCCGACTCCGGACGTACTGCAGTCCTTCCCGCAGCTGGCCGGCCGCCCGCGGCGCTCGCGGCGAGTGTTGCAGTTCCGCAGGCCGCATCATCAGCAGGCCGGTGATCACCGCGATGAACGACACCGCGTTCAGCGCGAACGCCCAACCGGGTCCGACGGCGGCGATCAGCAGCCCGGCGATGGCCGGCCCGGACAGCCGAGCCAGCTGGAAGTTGCCGGTATTCAGCGATACCGCGTTGCGCATCAGGGAGGACGGCACCATCACCCCGACGAAGCTCTGCCGGGCCGGGTTGTCGATCACCGTGACGAAGCCGAGACCCAGCGCCACCAGGTAGATGTACTCGACCTGCACCACGCCGATCAGGGTGATCAGCGCCAGCGTCGCCGCCAGCAGGGCGAGCGCGACCTGAGTGATCAGCAACAGCTTCCGCTGTGAGTAGCGGTCGGCGATCAGGCCGCCGAACAAGCCGAAGAACAGCATCGGGCCGAACTGCAGGGCGGTCGTCACTCCGACCGCGAAGGATGATCCGGTCAGCGAGAACACCAGCCAGTCCTGGGCGATCCGCTGCATCCAGGTGCCATTGTTGGAGATCAGCGCGCCCAGGAAGTACAGCCGGTAGTTGCGCACCCGCAATGCCGCGAAGGTACGCACCGGGCTGGTCTCGGCCACGGCTGTCACGGCAGGTCGGCCAGTCGACCCAGGGCCGGCAGGGCGGCCAGCAGGCTGGCCCGCTCGGCGTCGGTGAGCTGCTCCAGCAGGTCGGCCAGCCACTGATTGCGGCGCTCCCGGGTGCGGACGACGAAATCCAGCCCGCCCTCGGTGATCGAGATCAGCTGTTGGCGGCCGTCATCCGGGTGCGGTTCGCGGCGCAGGTAACCGGCGGACTCGAGCCGTTCGACGATCCTGGTCATCGACGGCGGTTGCACGTGTTCGGCCTTGGCCAGCTGGCCAGGAGTGTGCTGACCGTTCCGCCGGACCCGACCCAGTACCGCGAGTTCGGTGGCCGACAGTTCGTCACCGGTGGACTGATTGCGCAGTCGGCGGGCCAGCACAGCGACGGCGTGGCGCAGCGCCGACACCGCATCGGAATCGAAGCTGTCGACGGCGGCCATATCGTTAGTTTAGCTTATTAGTTTGGCTAATAGAGGCCGGGGCGCACACCGACCAGGGGGCAAGGAGCGTGGGTCAACGACCGAGCAGTACTCAGCCGACGTTGCGCGACTGCCGCCGGGCGGTCAGTTCGTCGCGCGGCGCGGCCACCACCTGATCGCCTTCCAGCCGCTCGGCCGGGAACTCGGCCAGCGTGCCGGTGATCTCTCGCATGGTGCCGCCGACGGCGATGCCGAAGACTCCCTGACCACCCTGCAGCAGGTCGACGATCTCTTCCGGCGACGTGCATTCGTACACGGTGGCGCCGTCGGAGAACAGCGTGACGCCGGCCAGATCCTCCACCCCTCGCTGCCGAAGGTGGTCAACGGCGACCCGGATGTTCTGCAACGAGACGCCGGTGTCCAGCAGTCGCTTGACCACCTTGAGCACCAGGATGTCCTTAAACGAGTAGAGCCGCTGCGACCCGGAGCCGGACGCGCTCCGGACGGTCGGGACCACTAGGTCCGTGCGTGCCCAGTAGTCCAGCTGGCGGTAGGTGATGCCAGCGGCCTGCCACGCGGTCGCGCCCCGGTACCCGACATGCTCGTCCGGGATCCCGTCATCCGGGAACAGCGCACCCTGCCCGGAAGACCCAGCCTCGCGCATTGCGCCGCCTCTCATCGTGAGTCACGCCGGACCGAATGACACGGTAGTCACTTGGTCGACGGTAGGCCGGTCGACAGCACGGGTCAACGTTCGACCCGGCGTGTCCTCAACCTGAACTTGAGACTTAGTGCTGGGCTCATCCGGGACCGGGATGCTCGGGGCCGAAATCCTCCGGCGACACCGAGTCCAGGAACTCCCGGAACGCCTGCACCTCGACGTCCGGGTCGACGTCCTCGCCTTCGATCTCCTCACCGTCGCCGACCCCGATCAGGGCGTTGGAGTCGCTGGCGTCCAACACGATGCCGGCCTCGTCGAGCAACGCCTCGGAGACGAATACCGGGCATTCGATCCGGACCGCCAGCGCCACCGCATCCGACGGCCGGGCGGACAGCGACGTGCCATCGTCGAAAGCCAGCTCGCCGTAGAACGTGCCTTCGCGGAAGTCCACCACCCTCACCTGCGCGACGCTGCGGCCCAGTGCGGTGATCACCTGGCCGAGCAGATCGTGGGTGAGCGGACGCGCCGGCCGCATTCCTTGCAGATGCATGGCGATGGCGGTGGCCTCGACCGTGCCGATCGTGATCGGCAGGCTCCGCTGACCGTCCTTCTCGGTGAGTACCAGAATCGGCTGCTGGGACGGCATCTCGACGCGAACGCCGACGATGCGCATCTCGATCATCTGCCCTCCAGGCGCCGCATCGGGCCGCCGGCTGCGCGCCGACTCAGCTATCGATTCGACCGTACACGCGGCAGCGGCGGACCGGCGTGGCGGCTTACCGCCGGAGTTCGCGGCGCAGGCCGGAGCGGACCAGCAGCGAATGCAGGCGGAGCAGCACCGCCGCCAGGTTGGCGGCCGTCGCGTCGGCCCGTTCCCTGGCGTCCGGATCCTTCTGTCTGGCCTGTGCCGAGACCAACTGGGCGACCAGCGCCGACTCGCGTTCGGCAGCAGTTCGGAACGGCCGCAGGTGGCGCGGCTCGAGGCCGGCCGTCAGCAGTTCGGTGACGGCCCTGGCCACCAGCGCACTGTCGGCGTCGTACCAGCCGCCGGACCCCGGCGCGATCAGGCCGAATCCCTCGAGTTCACGGAGTTGTTCGGTGCTCAGACCGGAATCGGCCAGCAGCTCCACCCGGCTCATCCTGACCGCGGTCACCGGCGCGAAGTCCTCCGGTCGCGGTCCGTCCGCAGACACCAGCGAGCGGGGCAACCGGGGGGCCGGGGTGGCCGGCTCCAGGCCTCGCTCGATGGCGTCGAGTTGGTCCTTGATCACCCGGAGGGGCAGATAGTGGTCGCGTTGAGCGCCCAGCACATAGCGCAGTCGTGCGACATCGGATCCGGAGAACTGTCGATAGCCGGCCGGGGTGCGCTGCGGCTCGACCAGGCCCTCGGTCTCCAGGAAACGGATCTTCGAGATGGACACGTCGGGGAAGTCAGGCTTCAGCCTGGCGAGCACGGCGCCGATGCTCAGCGACTGCCCGGCGGGCGTACCCGCGGCTGTCATGACGACGGCTGACCGTTCACGTCCTTCGCCTCGGCGCCCTTCTCGGCCGCGGTCGATCTATCAGCGGCGTCGTCGTGGGCCGTGAGGAACACCAGCCGGAACTTGCCGATCTGGACCTCGTCCCCGTTCGTCAGCCCACTGGTCTCGATCGGCTCCCGGTTGACATAGGTGCCGTTCAGGGAGCCGACGTCGCTGACCTCGAACCCATCTCCGACCTGGCGGAACTCCGCATGCCGACGGGACACCGTCACGTCGTCCAGGAAGATGTCGCTCTCCGGATGGCGGCCGGCGCTCACCACGCCCTTGTCGAGCTGGAATCGGGAACCGGCGTTCGGTCCGCGCTTGACCACCAGCAACGCGGTACCGGGTCGCAACGCCTCCAGACCGGTCAGCGTCTGTTCGCCCGGCTTCTCCAAGTCGCCGCTCGATACCGCTTGGAATACCGATGTGGTGGCAACTTCAGACTCATCCGTGAGATGCGCCTGATTGCGGTCCTGCTCGGTCACCCGTCGCTCCCTTCGTCAGCCGGAGGTCGTCGCTCGGCGATGGACCGCCGACCTGCGCCGGGCGTTCGGCAAGATTGCCGCACCCCGACAGCGCGTTGCACCGACCGTACCGTGCCCCGCCCCCGGAGGACACCGGTGCCGGGATACCGTCGGTCGATGACGAACCCGGCAACCGTCACGGCAGCGGCCAGGGCAGAATCCGCTGATACCGAACAGATCCGGCACCGACCGGCCAGGATCGCGGTCCAGATCGCTCCGCAGCACACCGATTACCCCTCGATCCGGCGCAGCTGCGCGCAGCTGGAGGAACTCGGCGTCGACGTACTGCTGAACTGGGATCATTTCTTCCCGCTCGCCGGTGATCCGGCCGGTGCCCACTTCGAGTGCTGGACCGTGCTGGCCGCCTGGGCGGAGGCCACCGAACGGATCGAAATCGGTCCGTTGGTCAGCTGCAACGCCTACCGCAACCCTCAGCTGCTGGCGGACATGGCCCGCACCGTCGACCACATCAGCGGTGGTCGACTGATTCTCGGCATCGGATCCGGGTGGGCCGAGCGCGATTTCCTGGAGTACGGCTACCCGTTCGGCACCGACGGCAGCCGGCTCGACGCGCTGTCCCGCGACCTGCCGACCATCGAGCGGCGCTGGGCGTCGCTCAATCCGCCGCCGGTGCGGCCGATCCCCGTGCTGATCGGCGGCGGTGGTGAGCGTAAGACACTCCGTCTGGTAGCCAGGCACGCCACCATCTGGCACGGCTACGGCGATCCGGCAACGATCGCCGGCAAGCATCGGGTGCTGGACCAGCGGTGCGCAGAGATCGGCCGGGATCCGCAAGAGATCGAGCGCAGCGCCGGGGTCGCCTTCCGGCCGGGTCGGGAGATCGAGCGGGTCGCCGACTATGCCGCCAACGCCCAACAGCTCTACGACGTCGGCAGCCGGTTGATCACCACCGGATTGCAGCTGCCGCCCTACGACTTCGGTAAAGTCCGCGACCTGCTGAGCTGGCGGGACCAGGTGAACAGCGAGGGTCAGCCCTCGCCGACCTGCTCGGCGTAACCGGCGGCATCCAGTAGTCCGTCCAACTCGGTCGGATCGTCCAGCTGGATCTCGATCATCCAGCCCTCTCCGTACGGGTCGGCGTTCACCGTTTCCGGGGCTGCGTCCAGCGCGTCGTTCCGCCCGGTCACCGTCCCGGCCAGCGGGGCGAAGATGTCCGACACCGACTTGGTCGATTCCACCTCACCGATCGAGTCGCCGGACGTCACCGTGGTGCCGAGTTCGGGAAGTTGGACATAGACGATGTCCCCCAACGAGTTCTGGGCGAAATCGGTGATGCCGATCCGCACGCTTCCGGAGTTGGTGGACCGGATCCATTCGTGGTCCGAGCTGTAGTGCAGGTCCTCAGGGATCACGACGTGGTGCCTTTCTGATCAAGGTGTACCGGGCTCATCCGGCGGGGCGAGCGTATTGCGGCGCGCGCTGCGGTCGCAAGGCATCGATGACGATCGCCTTGGATTGGGTGACGGTGATGGTGGCGCCGGTTCGTTTCACCGAATCGACCACGCCGCCGGGGATGGCCAGCGCGGCCGCCAGCGTGGGTGCGTCACCGATCGCCCGGATGACGAACGGCTGACTGATCGCCGCCCCGTCCAGTTTCGGTTGCCGGTTGTCGCCGGCGAAGGCCGAGTCGACACCGATCCGCATCTGACCGATCTGCATCGCCTCGGCGCCGGCGTTCCGCAACTCCTGGACGGCATCCAGCAGCATCTCCGGCGACACCGATCTGGCCGGGTCGGTGATCCGGATCGTCACCCCGGGGCCGTGCGCAGTGGCGGTGCCGGCCAGGATGCCGAGTTGACCGGCCTGCCGGTTGGCCTCGACCAGTGCCTGCCCGGACGAGGCGCCGCCGGCCTTCAGTCTGGCCAGCGTCTCCTCCAGGGTGGAGATCTCGGCGGTGATGTCGTCCTCCCGCTGCTGCAGGCCGTCCAGGATCTGCACCAAATCGTCCGAGCGGAGCCCGGACAGGGTGTCGTCGGCCGTTCGTCGGACCTGCAGCACGATGCCGAACCCGAGCAGTGCACAGAGCACCATGACCACGGCGACGAACAGCGGTCCGCCGGTCCGGTTCCGCCGCTCGCCCGGTGCCGGCCCGGCCTGCTCGGCGATACCGGCCGCGGCCCTGTGCCCGCCACTCACCCGTCGACCCTCATGCCTTGAACACCCGCCGGCGGATCGCGGCGACGTTGGCGAAGATCCTGATGCCCAGCACCACCACCACGGCGGTGGACAGTTGGGAGCCGACCCCTAGTTGATCTCCCAGGAACACGATGAACGCAGCCACCAACACGTTGGCGATGAACGAGACCACGAACACCTTGGCGTCGAAGATGTCCTCCAAGGCGGCCCGCAAGCCGCCGAACATGGCGTCCAGCGCGGCCACCACCGCGATCGGCAGGTACGGCGCCATCCAGTCAGGAACGGCCGGCGACAGGATCAACCCGACGACCATGCCGATGGCCAGCGCGGCGACCGCGAAGATCCCGATCGCCGGGCCTCGTCGATCCGTCATCTGGTGGGTCCCGTCGGCTTGGCGATGCCCGGTGTCGACCGGTCGGTACCCGGCAGGGCGTAACGCAACTCGGGTTCCGCTCCGCCGGGCAGGGCCAGCCGCTGCTGGGCGCTGACGTCGAATCTGATGCCGTAGTTATCGGCGAAGGCGGTGAACCGGCCGTAGCCGGTGGTCTCGGCGAAGGCCAGGTACATGGCGTTCGGGTCGCCGATCGCCTCGATGGTGATCGGCCAGAACGTCGGCTTGTTGTCGACCAGGATGGCGCCGCCGGCCTGCCGGATGGCACTGGTCACCCGCAGCCGCAGACCGCCCACCGAGATCGCCTCGGAGCCGGCCGCCCAGAGACCGTTGACCAGCACCTGGACGTCCCGGTCGAGAATCACCGCCGGGTTTCCGGCGGACCGATCGCCACCGTCGATCACCACCCGCAGACCCGGGCCGGCGACGGCCGACATCCCACCCTGTGCCTGCAGGGCGGCAATCGTCTACCACGGCCCCTCGTTGCCCAGAGCCTGCTGTCTGGACCGGATCTGTTCGCCCAGGGCGGCGGCGGACGCCTCCAGCGTCTGCTCCCGCTGCTGCGCCCTGGTCACGTCCGCGACCACCCCGTCCCGAGCCTTGGCCGTGCTGGAGGCGTTCGCCTGCTGGGACCTGACTGCCACTCCCAGCACCACACCGGCGATCACCACAGCCGCCACCGACCAGGCCAGTACCGCAGACCGGGACGTTCGTTGGGCATGCCCGGAGCGTCGTCGGTCGGCGGCCTCGGCGTAGCCGGGATCGAGCGACTGCTTGCCCAGACTCTCCAGCCAGGACAATCCGAACCGCTGCTCCGGCGGCACCCCGGTCGGCGGCACCTCGGCCGGCGGCACCTCGGCCGGCGATAGATCGTCGGGAGCAGGGTACGGATCGTCAGCCATCGGCGGTCCGCGGTGTGCTGGTGGCGGTGGCCACCACGGGGGTGTGCCGGACGACCCAGATGATCTGCAGCAGGTACAGCACGCCGGCCCACAGGTACAACACCATCCCCCAGACGGTGAAGGCATACCCGACCGGGAGAGCGACCTTCTGAATAGCCGCGTCGCCCTGACCCAACAGCAGCAGCGGGAAGGCGTAGAGCAGACAGAAGGTGGCGGCCTTGCCGATGTAGTGCACGGCCAGCGGCGGATACCCGTGCCGGCGGAGCACCGGGATACAGACGGCGAGCAGCAGGTCGCGACCGATCAACAGCGCGGCCACCCACCACGGGATGATGCCGCGGATCGAGAAGGCCAGCAGGGTGGCGAAGATGTACAGCCGATCGGCCGCCGGGTCGAGCATCTCACCGAGCCGGCTGAACTGGTTCAGCAGCCGGGCGAGTTTGCCGTCGGCCCAATCGGTGACGGCGCTGGCCGCCAGCACCACCAGCGCCCAGCCGTCGGCCCTCGGGCCGAGCAGCAGCCAGAGGAACAGTGGTACCCCGAGCAGTCGCAGCCCCGACAGCAGGTTCGGAATGGTCCAGATCCGGGCCAGCCCGTCCATCGTCGGCGGCCGGCTCCGGTCCGCGGTCTGATCCGTCATGGTCTGCTGGCTCCTCCCCGGTCGGCCAAAGTCTAGGCGTCCGCAGGCTTCCCGTTAGATTCACTCTCGTGCCCCCACGCTTCCGTCGCGCCGCATCGGCGCGGTTCGGTCGGTGGCGGGCGACCGACCTGGCCGAGGTGGCGGATCTGACGGTGGATCCGTCGCCGCTGGACCGCGGCGGCTGGTGGGCGCTCGCCGGTACCTTCGAGGGCGCGATCACCGGCTACCGGTTCGACACGGTGACCGAGGTCGCGGCACCGTCGACCGATCTGCGGCCGGACGACCGGCGGCAGGACGACCGGCGGCCGGACGACTGGCGGGGACCGGCGGTATCGGCCTGGCGATCGTCGATGGACCGGGACGGCTATTGCGCCGGTGTGGAGAGCATCCGCGGCCGGATCGCGGCCGGCGATGTCTACCAGGTGAACCTCTGCCGGATGCTGTCGGCGGAGCTGCCCGCAGTCGAGCCGATGGCGGCGACGTCCCCGTACCGGCTGGCCGACCGGCTGGCCGTGGGCAATCCCGCGCCCTACGCCGGCGTGCTGGACACCGGTGACGACTGGGTGGTCAGCGCCTCGCCCGAGCTGTTCCTGCAGCGGGACGGCGGCCGGCTGACCAGCGCCCCGATCAAAGGCACCGCGGTGGATCCGGAGTCCTTCGCGGACAAGGATTTTCCGGAGAACATCATGATCACCGACCTGGTCCGCAACGACCTGGGCCGGATCGCGGTGCCGGGTTCGGTGGCCGTCACCGCCCTGTTGCAGCGGCAGCAGCATCCGGGGCTGGCGCACCTGGTGTCGACCGTGCAGGCCGACCTGGCGCCGCACCTCGGGTGGGCCGACATCCTGGCCGCCACCTTTCCGCCCGGTTCGGTCAGCGGTGCGCCGAAGATCCGCGCCCTGCAACTGATCTCGGAATTGGAGCCGGTCCCCCGCGGCGTCTACTGCGGGGCGTTCGGCTTCGTCGACGCCGACCGGTGCACGGCGCGGCTGGCCGTCGGCATCCGTACTTTCGCGAAGGTCGGCGACGAGCTGCTGTTCGGCACCGGCGCCGGCATCACCTGGGCCTCCGACCCGACCGCGGAATGGCAGGAGACAGAGCTGAAGGCCGCCAGACTGATCGCCCTGGCCGCCGACGCCTGACCCCCTCCCGGCGAGGATCAACTTCGCCTTCGAGGACCTTCGTGACGACATCCGTCCCACCAGTCCCAGAACATCGCATGTTGATCCTCGCGGAGCTCCCAACCGGCCGGCCGACGCGGCGACGGAGCGGCGCGCGCGACCCGATACATTCCTCCACCATGAGCACAGACGGACTGGCCGAGGCCCGCGCCGCGATGAGCGCAGCGGGAGTGCCCGACCGCGCCATGGCGGTCTTCTCCGATCAGTACCGCCAACTCGAATCCGGGGCCACCGGGATGATCCACGAGGCCGACATCCGGCCGCTCACCGATGTCCCGCGGATCCAGGACATCGACACCGATGCCGACCGAGCGGCCTCGGCGCTGGACGCCACCGCCATCATCAAGCTGAACGGCGGCCTGGGCACGTCGGTCGGCCTGGACACGGCGAAATCGTTGCTGCCGGTCCGCGGCACCGCGACCTTCCTGGACGTGATCGTCAGCCAGATCCTGGCCGTCCGGGCCAGCCGCGGGGCCCGGCTGCCGCTGATTCTGATGAACAGCTTCCGGACCCGGGACGACACCCTCGCCGCCCTCGCGCAGTATCCGGATCTGGTGGTCGACGGCATTCCGCAGGACTTCCTGCAGAACCGCGAGCCCAAGCTGCGGGCCGACGATCTGACTCCGGTGCGGTGGCCGGCCGATCAGTCGTTGGAGTGGTGCCCACCCGGTCATGGCGACATCTACACCGCCCTGTCCACCTCCGGTCTGCTGACGAAGCTGATCGATGCCGGCTACCGATACGCCAGCGTCTCCAACTCCGACAACCTGGGCGCTGCACCGGATCCGCGGATCGCCGGCTGGTTCGCCGCATCGGGCGCGCCGTATGCCGCCGAGGTCTGCCGGCGCACCGCTGCCGACGTGAAGGGCGGCTATCTGGTGGTCCGCCGCAGTGACGATCGGCTGGTGCTGCGGGAAACGGCGCAGACCCCGCCGGCCGATGCGGCCGCTGCCCACGACATCGGTCGGCACCGCTACTTCCACACCAACAACCTCTGGTTCGACCTGCGGGTGTTGGCCGACACCCTGGACGCCCGGGACGGCGTGCTGGGGCTGCCGATGATCCGGAACACCAAGACGGTGGATCCCAGCGACCCGGAGTCCGTCCCGGTGATCCAGATCGAGTCGGCGATGGGCGCCGCGGTCGAGGTGTTCGACGGGGCGATGGCCATCGAGGTTCCCCGGTCCCGGTTCCTGCCGGTCAAGACGACCAACGATCTGCTGCTGGTCCGCTCGGACGTCTACCGGCTGGATGACGACTCGCACCTGATCGCCCAGCTGTCCACCGCCCCGTCGATCGATCTTGATCCGCGGTTCTACAAGCTCATCAACGCTTTCGACCGGCACTTCCCGGCCGGTCCCCCGTCGCTGCTGGCTGCCGAGTCGTTGCGGGTGCGCGGCGACTGGACCTTCGGGCGGGACGTGACGGTGACCGGTGCGGTGACCCTGGAGGACCCGGGTGGCCCGGACACCGTGGCGGACGGCACTGAGCTCGGACCCGTTGCCGGCTGACGCTTCTCGGGCAGCTCAGTCGGGCAGACCGGCGCCCCGCAGATGCTCGAAGATCAGATTCGTCTCGGTGAGCGCCACCTCCGGATGCGCGGACAGCTGGTCGACCACGAAGGTGCGTAGCGCCGCCGAGTCGGCAGCGGCCACATGGATCAGGAAATCGTCGGCGCCGGCCAGGAAGTACACACTGCGCACCTCCGGTCGCCGCCGGATCCGGTCAGCGAAGTCCGGCAGATGGTCGCGGGAGCCGGCCTGTACCCGGACCGCGATCATCGCCTGCAGCGGTAGTCCGATGGCCGCCGGATCGACGTCGGCGTGCACGCCGCGGATCGCCCCGGACTCGCGGAGCGCCCTGACCCTGGACAGACACGTCGACGGCGCAATGCCGATCCGGTCGGCCATGGCATTGTTCGGCAACCGACCGTCGGCGGCCAGCGCCTGCAGGATGGCCAGGTCGGTGCCGTCAACGCCGGCCGGCCGCCGAACATCCTGCGTCGACTGAGGTGACCACCCCGGCTCGTTTGAACTTCTGGTCGACATTGGCGCACTGTACCGAATATTCTGCGTCAGGCTTGGCTTATCTCAGCGTGAACTTCATAATTTCTGCGGAGCGCCGTCGCCAGCACGGCCCGACACCACGAGGTGGACAGCGATGCGGATCGGCGTGCCGAGCGAGGTCAAGAACCATGAATACCGGGTGGCACTGACCCCGGCCGGCGCCCACCACCTGATCGGCGCCGGCCACACCGTCGCGGTTCAGTCCGGCGCTGGTGCCGGATCGTTGATCACCGATGACGAGTACGCGGCGGCCGGCGCCACCATCGTCGGCGGTGACGATGCCGCCGATCGGGTCTGGGGCGACGCAGATCTGGTGGTCAAGGTCAAGGAGCCGATCGCCGCGGAGTACCAGCGGTTGCGCAAGGATCTGCTGCTGTTCACCTATCTGCACCTGGCCGCCGACCGGCCGCTCACCGATCGGCTGTTGGCCGCCGGCAGTACCTCCATCGCGTACGAGACGGTGCAACTACCGGACCGTTCACTGCCGTTGCTGGCGCCGATGAGCGAGATCGCCGGCCGGCTGGCGCCGCAGGTCGGCGCCTACCACCTGATGCGCAACGAGGGCGGCCGCGGCGTGCTGCTCGGCGGCGTCCCCGGCGTGACGAACGCCAAGGTGGTGGTGCTCGGCGGGGGGGTGTCCGGGATGCACGCCGCCGAGATCGCGCTGGGCATGCGCGCCGAGGTGACGGTGCTCGACCTGTCCATCCCGGTGCTGCGCCGGCTCGATTCGCACTTCGGCGGAGCGGTCAGAACCCTTGCTTCGACGGCGTTTTCGATCGCCGAGGAGGTCCGGCAGGCGGATCTGGTGATCGGCGCCGTGCTGGTGCCGGGGGCGAAGGCGCCCAAGCTGGTGACCAACGAGTTGGTCTCGGAGATGAAGCCCGGCTCGCTGCTGGTGGACATCGCCGTCGACCAGGGCGGCTGCTTCGAAGACACCAGGGCGACCACCCACGCGGAGCCGACCTTCGCGGTGCACGACTCGGTGTTCTACTGCGTGGCCAACATGCCCGGCGCGGTGCCGCGGACGTCCACCTTCGCGCTCACCAACGCGACCCTGCCCTACGTCACCAAGCTGGCCAACCGCGGCTGGTGGCAGGCGCTGGCCACCGATTCGGCGCTGGCCGCCGGCCTGCATTCCTACGACGGTCAGCTGACCAACGAAGCCGTCGGCCAGGCGCACGGCATCGCCGCCGTCAGCCCGGCGTCGGTGGTCACCGGCTGACACCCTGGCCTACCGGGACTGTGCGCAGCTGCCGGAGTCGATGCTCTGCTGACCCCCCGTTGGGCCAGCGACCACAGGGTGGAGCGGTGCGGTGGCTGCGGCATGGGCGACTGCTGATGGCCGGCGTTGTCGTCGCGCTCATCGAACCGGCGAGTCACCTCGACGAGCCCAGAACGAGCCGGCCGCCCCGGTGACCGCCCGGTTGCCGGTGATGCGCGCCGACGTCGGACCCGCATGCGAACATGTGTTCGTGTTCACCACCGTGCCTGCGGCGACCATTCTGCATGCCGATCTGGATGCGTTCTACGCCTCGGTCGAGCGGCGGGACGATCCGAAGCTCCGCGGGCGACCGGTGATCGTCGGCGCCGGAGTGGTACTGGCCGCCAGCTACGAGGCGAAGGCCTGTGGCGTGCGCACGGCGATGGGCGGCCGACAGGCACGGGCGCTGTGCCCGGACGCGATCGTGGTCGAGCCGCACTTCTCCGCCTATGTCGCGGCCAGCAAGGCGGTGTTCGCGATCTTTTCCGACACCACCCCATTGGTCGAGGGGATTTCGATCGACGAGGCGTTCCTGGATGTCGGCGGGCTGCTGCGGGTGTCGGGCACGCCGTTGGCCATCGCCGAGCGACTCCGCCGCCGGGTCGCCGACGAGGTCGGGTTGCCGATCACCGTCGGGATCGCCCGGACCAAGTTCCTGGCGAAGGTGGCGTCCGGGGTCGGCAAGCCGGACGGCCTGTTGTTGGTGCCGCCGGATGCCGAGCGTGAGTTCCTGCATCCATTGCCGGTGGAGAAGCTGTGGGGCGTCGGGAGGGTGACCACGGCCAAACTGCACGCGCTCGGCCTGCGGACGGTGGCCGACGTCGCGCGAACCGACGAGCCCTCGCTGGTCTCTCTGCTCGGCCCGTACGGCGGCCGGCATCTGTCGGCATTGGCCCAGCTCCGCGATCCGCGGCGGGTGGAGACCGGTGTCCGCCGAAAGTCCATCGGCGCCCAGCGGGCGCTCGGCCGCGGCCGGCACTCCAGCGCCGATCTCGACGCCTCGCTGATCACCCTGACCGAGCGGGTCTGCCGACGGATGCGCACCGCCCACCGGTCCGGCCGGACGGTGGTGCTGCGGCTGCGATTCGACGACTTCACCCGGGTCACCCGTTCGCACACCCTGTGGCGGGCAACGGCTTCCACCGGTGAGATCCTGGCAGCCTGCCGGTCCCTGGTGACGGCGGCGACGCCGCTGATCACCGAACGCGGGATCACCCTGATCGGTATCGCGGTCACCGGATTCGACAATGCCGACCAACCGGAGCTGCCGTTCGAGGACCTGCGACGGTCGGGCCTGGACGCGGTGATGGACGGCATCCGCGACAAGTTCGGCGGCACCTCCGTCACCCGGGCGGTGCTGCTCGGCCGCGATCCCCACCTCACCGTCCCGATGCTCCCCGACTGACCCCGGCGGCGCCGGGTAGGTTGACGACATGGCCAGCAAGACGGCGGTCGAACTTGAGGTCGGCGATCACATCGTCCGGCTGTCCTCGCCGGAACGGGTCTACTTCCCCGAAACCGGCGCCACCAAGCTGGATCTCGCGCAGTACTACCTGGCTGTCGGACCCGGGATCGTCAATGCCTTACGGGAACGGCCGTGCATGATGCACCGGTTCCCGACCGGGTTGGCCGGCGACAAGGTGCACCAGAAGCGGGTGCCGCACGGGGCGCCGCCATGGCTGGAGACGGTGCGGGTGCATTTCCCGCGGTACCACCGCACTGCCGACGAACTGTGCGTCACCAAGTTGGCCGACGTGATCTGGGCGGTACAGATGTCGACGGTCGAGTTCCACCCGTGGAACAGTCGTCGGGCCGACACCGAGAAGCCCGACGAGTGGCGGATCGACCTGGATCCCGGTCCGGAGTGCAGCTTCGATCGGGTCCGTACGGTCGCCACGGTGGCTCACGAGCTGCTGACCGAGATCGGTGCCGTCGGCTGGCCGAAAACCAGTGGTGGCGCGGGGATGCACATCTATGTGCGGATCGAACCGAACCGGGGCTTCGGTGACGTTCGCCGGGCGGCCCTGGCCTTCGCCCGGGAGATCGAACGGCGGGCACCGGACGACGTGACCACCGCATGGTGGCGCAAGGATCGGGATCCGGCGCAACTGTTCGTGGACTACAACCAGAACGCCCGCGACCACACCATCGCCTCGGCCTACTCGGTGCGCGGTGTCCCGGATGCCCGGGTGTCCACGCCGATCCGGTGGGACGAGATCGACGCGGTGGATCCACGGGACTTCACCATCGCCACGGTGCCGGCCCGGTTCGCTGAAATCGGTGACCTGCACGCCGGTATCGACGATGCGGTCTACTCGCTGGACACCCTGCTGGAGTGGGCGGAGCGGGACGAGCACAACGGCGAAACCACCGGCGACGTGGATGCGATCGACCTGGCCGATGATCACCCCGGCGACGTAAGTCCAGTCGACACGGACGCCGACGAAAAGGAGAGCCGATGACGGACCGGACCGTGCTGGCCACCCTGGCGGGCGGCTACTCGGTCGTGCAGGCGATCGAGTCGGACGTGCCGGCCATCGTCGCCATGCTCGTCGATGACGAGATCGCCCAGGACCGGGAGATCGGCGCATCGGATGTTGGTTACCACAGGGCTTTTGCCGCCATCGACGACGATCCCGGCCAGCTGCTGGTCCTCGTGCTCGACCCGGCCGGCGACACCGTCGGCACCCTGCAGTTGAGCTTCATCCCCGGGCTGTCCCGATACGGTGCCACCCGGGCGCTTGTCGAGGCGGTGCGGGTGTCGTCGGCGGTCCGCGGCACCGGCATCGGCACCAGGTTCATCCAGTGGGCGATCGACTACAGCCGCGACCGGGGAGCTGCGATGATCCAACTGACCACCGATCAGCGCCGTACCGATGCCCACCGGTTCTACCGACGATTGGGATTTCAGGGCAGCCACCTCGGGATGAAATTGCCGCTCACCGACTGATGCGCCGGTGGGTCGACGCGGGTTGCTCGCCCGGCTAGCCTCGATCGATGAGCCTGCTGATCGTCGGATCCGGCGACGTTGCGGACGCTGTTTGCGCGATCGCCACCACCCTGGGCTGGGAATCGTCCGTCACCGACTCCCTGCCCGAAATCGCCGAGCGGATCTCGCAGGCCGATGCGGTCGTGGTGCTGTCCCACGATCCCGCCATCGACGGACCGGCGCTGGCCGCCGGACTGGCCATCGGGGTCGGTTATCTGGGAGCGATGGGATCTCGTCGCACCCAGGCCCGCCGCCGCGAATGGCTGACGACAAACGGGGTTCCGGCCGGCCGCATCGATGCCGTCAACGGTCCCGCCGGCCTGGACATCGGCGCGGTGACGCCCGCCGAGATCGCGGTGTCGATCGTCGCGGAGGTCATCGCCATCCAGCGGGGGGCCGACGGCGCGAGCTCGATCTCGGAACGGCCGGGCCCGATCCATCCGGGAGCGGGCGACGGGCCGGCAGACTGTCCCGCCGAGACCTGATCTGCCATCGGGGCTCGACCGATCACGGTCGGGGTTTCGCCATCCCTGATCTGCCGTCGATCAGCACTCGGGCACCGGGCGGATGCGGCGGCACGATCCGCACTGTCCGGGTCATACCGCCGGCGGAGCACACCAGATCAGTGCACGGACTCGCTCATGTCCGGATCGGTGGTGCCGTAGGGCAGACCCGCGACGTCGGGAAACGCCGCTGCATCCACAGCGACCTGGCTGAGCCGCACCAAGCTGCCCCGACGCCGAAGCTCCAAGTCGGGCGGCTCAGAGGTGCCGACGGCTCATGCCGTCGAAGGGTACTCCGGCACCTCGACTTCCGCCCCGCCGTTCATGGCGGACTGATGGGCGCAGATACCCGGCGCGGTCCAGCTGGCCGACCGTCTGGCATCGACCAGCGGCGATCGCTGCTCGACGATGCTGCTGACGAACTCGTCCACCAGGAACGGGTGTGATCCCCCGTGGTGGGCAAGCAGTGTGATCGACTCGGGCATCCCGGGAAGCTGGACGTCCGACGGCCGGACGAACTGCGCCAACGACGGCGGCAACCGGTCCGGGAAGTCCTGCGGGGCCAGCGATGTAGCCTCCACCCGGTTGCCGCGGTTACCGGCATCCGGCGGGTACATGTCGAACACCGTCAGGTCGCCCTCGTTGTCCAGTGGCCATTCGATCCCCCGCCGATCGCCGTACAGCGAAAAACCCTCGATGTAGCTTCGGGCGGTCTGGAAGAACGACATCGTCACATCAGCCAGCACGTCGCTGTTCCGCAGGGTGAACAGGCCGACCTCGGCCGGATACGGATTGTCGAATGCACCGGTCGCATTGCTGGCGGCCAGCTTGCCCGCGCCCTGGCAGCGCACGCTGGCCACCGTGGTGTCCAGCAGCGACAGGATCGGCGACAAGGCGTGGGTGACGTAGTGCATCGGCGGATAACCCAGCCAGTACACCGGGAATCCCTCGAGGTTCTGGATGTGATAGCCGCGATACAGCGTCAGGTCGCCGAACTCGTGGCGCCGGTGCATGTCTTCGACCACCAGGTACTCACGGCCGAAGACGGTGGTCTCCATCATCATGTAGTTGGTGCCGCTGCGCTGTTGCGCAGCGATGATCCGATCGAGGTCGGCCAAGGTGGTGGCCATCGGCACCGCGCAGGCCACGTGCTTGCCGGCATCCAGTGCCGCCACCACCATGTCGGCATGCAGAAACACCGGCGCCAGGATGTGCACCGCGTCGACCGACGGATCGGTGAGCACCTCGGCCAGGTCTGCGTGCCCCTCATCGAGACCGAACCGGGCCGCCACCTGATGCCGGCGCTCGGCATCCGGTTCGACCAGCACCACCGAGTCCACGGCTGGGTGGCTGAGGTAGATCGGCACGAAGTCCTGGCCGAAACCCAGTCCTACCACCGCGATCCGCAGGCCCGTCATCCGAGTGCGACCTGTTCCTCGGCGCCGGGCAGGAATTCGACCGTGCCCGTCACGAAGTTCGCCAGGTCCGCGCTGGCCGCCTGGCCCTCCGGCGAGGCGAGAATGGCGCTCATCGCGTCGGCCGATTCGGCATAGAGCTCCGCCACCAGCAGGTATTTGCTGGGCGCTGCCGGGTCGTTGTCGATCCAGGACAGGTTCCAGCCGGTGAGGCCCTTCATCCGGCGGGCGATCGGGATGTGGGTGTCGTAGTAGTAGCGGCGGAACTCCGCCGGATCATTCGGCGTGCCATACAGAATCGTCATCCGGTACATGCGTCAGACCTCCTGCTGGCTGCGGGTCGGCAGCGTGATGTTGACGTACTTCGTCATGTGCTCGACCATCGCCACCTCGGTCGGCAGCCGTTCCATACTGGAGGCGCCGAGGAATCCGTCCACTCCGGGCACGTCCCGGATCACCTCGGCCGCCTCGTCCGGAGAGAAGATCGGCCCGCCGTGGCAGACGATCAGCACGTCGGGGTTCACCTCGCGGGCGGCCTGCATCAGTTCGGCCACCTTGACCTTGGAGTCGGCCAGACTCAGCGCGGTCTTGGCGCCGATCATCCCGGAGGTGGTCAGCCCCATGTGCGGGACGACGACATCCGCGCCGGCCTTGGCCATCGCGACCGCTTCTTCCGCATTGGCCACGTAGCTGGCGGTGAACAGGTCGAGAGCGTGTGCCTCGGCGATCATCTCGGCTTCCTTCGCGAAGCCGAGGCCGGTCTCCTCGAGGTTGGCCCGAATGATGCCGTCGAACAGGCAGATCGTCGGATAGTTCTGCACCCCGGAGAACCCGGCGTCCTTGACCTGGCGCAGGAACTTCGGCATCAGCCGGAACGGGTCGGTGCCGCAGACACCGGCCACCACCGGGATCTTTTCGACCACCGGCAGGATCTCTGCGCCCATGTCCATCACGATCTGGTTCGCGTCGCCGTACGGCATTAGCCCGGCCATCGAACTGCGGCCGGCCATCCGGTAGCGACCTGAGTTGTAGACCACGATGAAGTCCAGGCCGGCGGCTTCCGAGCACTTGGCGGACAGGCCGGTGCCGGCGCCGCCACCGATGATCGGTTGACCGGCGGCCACTTTCGCCCTCAGGCGTTCGACGATCTCTGATCGACTGTTCATTCTGTTTTCGTCCCTCCCGAGTCGCCGAGCAGACGGCTCAGCGTTGTGGTGATCTCAGCGGCGAAGGCCGCATCGTTGATGTCGGTGTCGATGATCCGCAGCGGGATGGCCGGATCCAGCTGCTGTTGCAGGGAAGCAATCAGGGCGGCATCGGCGTCCGGATCGTGGAATGCGGCGCCCTGCACCGAGATCTGCGAGAAGCCGCTGGCCGGTATCAGCACCTCGACCGGGCCGGTGGCGACGTTCAGCTTGCCGGCCATGACGACGCCGAGCTGGGTGCACTCCTCGGCATTTGTCCGCATCAGGGTGACGGCGGGGTTGTGCGCGTGGAACAGCCGGCCGGCAAACCGGTCCGGCACCGTGTCCGGCGACCCGAAGTTCACCATGTCCATCGCTCCGACGCTGACAACCTGTGGGATTCCTTGCCGGGCAGCGGCTTCCAACCGGTTCGGGCCGGCCGAGCAAACCCCGCCGAGCAGTTCGTCGGCCAGTTCGGTGGTGGTCACGTCGGCCACCGCGGCGAAGAAGCCGGAGCCGATCATCGCTTCCAGCGTTCGGCCGCCGGTGCCGTTGGCGTGGAACACCTGTACCTCGTCGCCACCGGTCACCAGTGCATCGTGCACGGCGGTGACGCAGGCCGTGGTCACCCCGAACATCGTGCAGGCGATGGACCGGGTACCCAGCGGACTCGGCGGGATCATCGGCCCGGTCACCATTCCGGCACAGGCGTCGGCGGCCCTGGCCAGCACCGGGATGCTGATCGAATTGAGGCCGGCGATGTCGACGACCGGATACATCATCGTCAGGTCGCTGGTGCCGACGTACGGACGGGTGTCGCCGGCGACGATGGTGGAGACCAGGATCTTCGGGCAGCCGATCGGCAGGGCCGCGGCGATCTGACTCATCACGAACCCGGCGTTCGAACCGCCCAGCACGATGACGGCGGCGACCTGACCTTCGTCGTACAGCCGGCGGATGACGGCGGCAGCCCCGCGGGCCATCTGCACCATCGCATCGTTGCGGTCGGCCGCGGCGACCAGGTCGTCCAAGTTGCCGCTGCCGGCCGCTGCCACCGACCGACGATCGACATCGGCGGCGATGGTCGGGCCGCCGAGCACGCCGGTGTCCACCATGATCGAGCCGATACCGGTGGCGGCCAACCGGTCCCGGACGAAGCCGTACTCCTCGCCCTTGGTGTCCAGCGCACCGGCCAACACCACCCGCGGCCCGTTCTGCATCATCGAGTGGTCCCGCTGGTGCGGTTCGTCATCAGGGTTCCTCACTTGACCGCGCCGAGGGAAAGACCATTGATCAACCGCTTCTGGGTGAACAGGAACACGATCAGCAGCGGCAGCGAGGTGAGCACCGCCAAAGCCATCAGGCTGTTCCAATTCGCCGCGTAGGTGGTGTTCTGCGAGGCGAGCAGACCACTGACCGGCAGGATGGTGCCCTCCGGCAGGAAGTTGATCGCATACACAAACTCTCCCCAGGCACCGATGAAGATCACGCTCATCACGGTGAAGATCCCGTTGGACAGCATCGGCAGGGTGATCGACCGGAACGACTGGAACCTGCTGGCGCCATCGACTTCGGCAGCTTCGTAGATGGTCGCTGGGATCGACAACACGAATGGCCGGAGCAGCATGATAGCGAACGGCAACATCAGCGCGATGTCGGCCAGGATCAACCCGGGCAACGTGCCCAGGATCCCCCAGCTGGCCAGCACGCTGTAGAGGGGTATCACGGTCATCGGCTGCGGCACCATCTGCAGTACCAACAGCGCCGCCAGCACCACGGCGATCACCCGGGCCCAACCGGTGCTGATCCGTCGACCGATGGCGAACGCTGCCGGAACGGCGATCAGCAGGACCACCAGGGTGACGATCACACCGATCTGCAGCGAGGTGACGATCGCGCCGAGCCCGGATCCGATCACATCTCGGTAGGTGTCCATGGTCGGGGTGAACGACAATGCGTTGGGGTTTCTCAGGATCTGCGCATTGCTCTTCAGTGAAGTGAGCACGATCCAGATCAACGGCAGCAGGTAGCCGAGACCGAGCAACACCTTGAGCACCATGAAGAATGCCCGAGTTCGGACGCCGATCATTCGTTGACCTCCTGACGGATGCTGCGCACATAGGGAACTGCGAACAGGGCGACCACCAGCATCGAGATGACGGCGATCGTCGCACCGGTGCTCATGTCGAAGTTGGAGAACGCCGCATAGTAGGACTTGATCGGCAGGGTGTTGGTGGTGGTGCCTGGACCGCCCTGGGTGAGGACGTAGAAGAAGTCGAAGCTCTTGAACGCATACAGCACGGTGAGGATCGACAGGATCCACATGGTGGGCCGCAGCAACGGCAGCACGATCCGGAACTGGGTCCGCCAGTAGCCGGCGCCGTCGATGGCGGCGGCCTCCAGCAGGTCCCGCGGGATGGCCAGCAACCCGCCGCGCAGGATCAACGCGGAGAACGGCAGCGACGCCCAGGCGGTGACGGCAGCGACCGTCCACAAGGCGAGATCCGGTGAGCTCAGCCAAGAAACCGGTCCCAGCCCGATGGTGCCGAGCAGCGAGTTGATCGCGCCCGAGTCGTCCAGCAGGAACTTCCACATGCTGCCGGAGACCAATGGCGGGAGCGCCCAGACGAACACCATGATGGACAGCACGATGTTCGTCACCCGGCCCTTGGTGGACAGGATCGAGGCGGCCAAGAATCCGAGGACCAGGTTCGAGACCAGCAGCACCAGGGAGACGCCGAGGGTGCGCAGCACCGAGTTCCAGAGTTCCGGATCGGCGAAGACTCCGCGGAAATTGTTGAATCCGACAAAGTGCCAGACACCGATGATGTTGCTCGGACCGACGTCGCTCAGCGACATCCGGATCAGCACGAACAGCGGATAGACCGCGAAGGCCAGCAGCAGCACGACGGCCGGCAGGACGAAGTACACCGGGTTCTTGGCGAAGAACCTCCGGACCGGCGGAAGGTGTTCCGGCGCAGGCCTTTCCGCAGCCGGTCGCTCAGCTTGAAGGGTACTCATGCGCAGCTGCCACCACCGTTCTGGATGTTGATGCCGATGTTCGACACCGCAGCGTCGGCGCCCTGCTGGGCCGACTGTTGACCGGAGATCACCGCACTGACCGCCTTGCCGAGTGAGGTCTGCATGTCGGCGGTGTTCTTGTTGTTGGGCCACTGCGCGGAGTCCTGAGCGGCGGCCACGAACGGCTGCACGAACGGGTCGTCCTTGATGGCCGCGATGTTGGTGGCATCGGCCCGCACTGGGATGGAACCTGCTTGCTCGTAGACGCTTTCGTTGCCCTGCTTGGACAGGATCACCTGCTCGAGGAACTTCCAGGCCAGGTCCGGATGCTTGGACTTTGATCCGATCGCAAAGCCTTCACCGCCCGGGTACACCTGGCTCTTGCCGCCCACCGGGGCCGGGAACATCGTGGTGCCGTACTTGAATGTCGCATCCTTGACGTTGCCGAGTTGCCAGTTGCCGTTCATCCCGAAGGCGAACTTGCCGGTCATGAACTGTTGCCAGGCAGCGCTCTGGTCCCAGGTGGCGGTGGCCAGCGGCAGATAGCCGGCCTTGGACCATTCGGCGATTCGATTGAACGCGTCGTTCACCTTGGGGCCGGTGAAGTTGCAGTAGTCGACGCCCTGTCCGAGAAGTTGCGGGGCGAACAGCCAGGCGCCCTCCACCGTCGGTGCGCCGGACAGTGCCAGCCCCTTGTACTTGCCCCCGGCGGTCACTGTGGCCATGTCGGCCTGCAACTCGTCAAGGGTCTTCGGCGGTTTGGTGATCCTGTACTCGGCCAGGATGTCCTTGTTGTAGTACATGCCGAGCAGGTTGGTGTACGACATCAGGTTGTACACCTTGCCGCCGGTCTTCCACACCGCGCCGGACGGGTACTGATCCTTGTCCGGGTAGGCATCCCAGTACGGCGTCAGGTCCTTCATCACGCCGCCGGAGACCAGGGTCGGGTTGTCGACGACGATGTTGTTGATGAACAGATCCGGGGTGTTGCCCATCGAGACCGAGGCGAGCAGCTTCTGGTCCTGTTGGCCGCCGACCACCTGTACCAGGTTGACGAACACCCCGGGGTTGGCCTTCTCGAACGTGGCCACCTGACCCTGCAACCAGGTGAGCTGCGCATCGCCGTAGTACTGCCAGAACGTCAGCGTGGTGCCGCCGGGATGCGACGGGTTCGCGGAGATCGCACACCCGGATGCGGTCAGCACCACCATTGCCGCCGCCAGCAACCGTGATCTGCGTCGAGTCCGTTTCTTCATGAAGCGTCAGTGCTCCTTGCCGATGGGTCGAACTGAGCGATGCCGGTCAGAATTAGGGCGAGCGTAAGCGCATTAATGTTGACCGTCAACATAAACTTACCGATGCACCATTGACCATGACGACGGGAGTGGGCCGGAGAGGGCCGGAGAGGGGAAGCCACGATGGTGATGGGCATGTCGGTGGACTCGACCCGCTCGTCCGCGCTCGTCGACGGCTCCGGCCTGGTGCTGGATCTGGTCCGCGGCTCCCCGGCGACGACCATCTCCGAGATCGCCGCGGCGATGGGTGTCGCCCGGTCCACCGTTATCCAGCGGTTGGGCTTCCTGGCCGACCACGGGTTGATCGAAAGCCAGATCGCGGCCAGCGGATCGCGCGGGCGACCGGCCGCCAGCATCCGGTTCACCGCCACCTCGGCCGTGGTGCTGGCAGCCCAGATCGGCATCACCGGCTGCCGGCTCGCTGCCACCGACCTCGGCGGCGAGATCCTCAGCGAGCGTTATCTTCTGGTCGACATGGCCGCCGGGCCCGAACGTCTACTGGTCGGCCTGCAGGACGGATTCGAGGCGATGATCGGCGAACTGGGCCGGGTCGCCACCGACGTCGCCGGTATCGGCATCGGCATCCCCAGCACCCTCGAGCTGCAGAACTACTCCCGCGAGCTGGGTCTGAGTGGAGCGCACTGGGACCGCGACTACTTCAAACACCACTTGTGGAACCGCTTCGACGCACCGGTGTTCCTCGATCTGGATGTCAACCTGCTGGCACTGGCCGAGCGGCGTAAGTCCTGGCCGGACGTCGAGGTCTTCGTCTGCGTCAAACTCGGCACCCTGATCTCGGCAGCGATCGTGGTGAACGGGCTGCCGATCCGGGGCGCCAGCGGCCTGGCCGGCGAGCTCGGGCACATGAAGGTGAGCGGCTCGACCACTCCGTGCAGCTGCGGCAGTGTCGGTTGCCTGGACGCGGTGGCCAGCGGCAGTGCGCTGGTCCGCCAGCTGTCGACGGCAGGCTTTGCGGTGCACCACGTCTCGGACGTGTTGCAGTTGGCGCAGCAGGGTGAGCCGGAGGCGGTGCTGGCCCTGCGGGATGCCGGCCGGCGGATCGGCGAAGCGATCTCGTCGGTGGTCAACGTGCTCAACCCGGCGGTGGTGGCCACCTGGGGATATCTGACCGAGGCGGAGACGCCGCTGTTCGCCGGGATGCGGGAGGTGGTCTACCAGATGGCATTACCCAGTTCGAGTGCGCATCTGAAGCTGGTGCGGGCCACCCTCGGCGAGCAGGCCGGTGTGCGCGGTGCGGCCATGCGAGTGATCGACCGGGTGCTCGAGCCCGCCGCGGTCGACCGGATGATCCTCACCCAGTCCTGGTCGCGGGCCTGGGCAGAGCTGCGCAGTGTCGGAGTGACCCCATCGGTTCCACTCTGATGCACGGTTCGCTGGTTCGACTGGGAGATGGCCGACGCGGCGCGGTCCACCGACGCCGGGCCGATCCTGGTGCACACTGAACACATGCTCGCAATCATCGGAATTCTGCTGGTCGTCTGGATCGTGCTGGCCGTGATCGGCTTTGTCGTCAAGGGACTGGTCTGGCTGGCCATCATCGGTCTGGTGCTGTTCGTGATCACCGCGGTGTACGGCTGGGTCAAGCGCAAGGCCACCACCAGAACCTGATCCGGCGGGTCGGGGATTAAACCGCAACGGTCAGGCGAAAGCCGCCTGCCCGGTGATCGCCCGGCCCACGATCAACGAGTTCATCTCCCTGGTCCCCTCATAGGAGTAGATGGCCTCGGCGTCGGCGAAGAACCGGGCGACCCCATGGTCGAGCACGATGCCGTTGCCGCCCAGCACTTCTCGAGCCCAGCCCACCGTCTCCCGCATCCGGGAGGTGGCGAACGACTTGGCCAGCGACGAGTGCTCGTCCCGTTGTCGACCCTCGTCCAGCAGAGTCGACGCCTGCATGCACAGCGCGATACTGGCGGTGATGTTCGCCAGGCAGCGGGCCAGCAGATCCTGCACCAGCTGGTGGGCCGCGATGGGCTTGCCGAACTGCTGCCGGTCCTTGGCGTAGGCCAGCGCCGCCTCGTAGGCGCCGACCGAGATGCCGATGGCCTGCCAGGCGACGTCGCATCGGGTCAGCCGCAGCACGGTCGCCACGTCCCGGAAACTGGCGATGCCGGGCAGCCGTCGGGATTCCGGCACCCGCACACCGTCCAGCACGATGTCCGCGTTCTGCACCGAGCGCAGGGCGATCTTGTTCTCGATCTTCGTCGCCGAGAACCCGACGCTGTCGGTGGTCACCAGGAAACCCTTGACCTGACCGTCGGCGGTGTCCTTGGCCAGGATCACCACCACGTCCGCCATGGTGGCGTTGCCGATCCACCGCTTGGCGCCATCGATCACCCAGCTGTCACCGTCCCGGCGGGCGACCGTCCGCAGTCCCTTCGCGGAATCGGATCCGGAGAGTGGTTCGGTGAGTCCGAAGGCACCGATCGTGCCGCCGGTGGCCATTTTCGGTAGCCATTCGGCCTGCTGATCCGCCGACCCGCCGACGTCGATCGATCCCATGCTCAGGCCGTTCTGCACACCGACGAAGGTGGCAACACCGGCGTCGATTCTGGCCAGCTCCAGCGCGGCCCAGCCGCGGAACACTGCGGAGTTCTCGAACTGCCGGACGCTCGGCAGCGCGGAACCGAACAGCCCGAGTTCGGCCAGCCCTGGGATGAGCTGGCTGGGGAACTCGGCGCGCACCCAGTGGTCGTCGGCAATCGGCCTGACCTCAGCCTCGCAGAACTCCCGGATCGCCAGGATGTGCCGGCGTTCCTCCACTGTCAGCCGATCCTGGAACATGAAAAAGTCGCTGTCGAGGGTGTCGGCCATGGTCCGCTGCGCTCCCTGCCCAGTCTCGGCGTCGGCGATGACGCCCTCCCCACGATGCCTCATCCCGCGGTCGGCCGCGGCGATGCTTCCGGTTCCGCTGCGATCGGCGGCCGGCTCCGACCGGCGGACGCCATCGCGATTCCAGCACCGACAGGTCGCGCACCGCCATCACCTCGTCGAACGTCGGCCGCGCATTCAGGTCGATGCCGAGCGTCGTTGCACCTCGCCACCCAGCTTGTCGAAAGGCGTCCGCTGACCCTCGTCCCGCGCCCACCAACAGGCAGAAACACCACAGCGGACCTACGAAAACGTAGGTCCGCTGTCGCCGATGTCCTGAAACATCACATGGTCGGGCTGACAGGATTCGAACCTGCGACCCCTTGACCCCCAGTCAAGTGCGCTACCAAGCTGCGCCACAGCCCGCTGTTCAGTTGTGCCCGGCTCGCCGAGCGTGGCAAGCCTACCGCAGCGGCCCTGCCGGTTCGGACCGTTGATCGTCAGCCGGTAGCTGGTCGAACGCGTGCGTAGAGCAGCATGTCGCGTCGGCGTCCGCCGATCTCCTGGTGACTGCGCATCAGACCTTCGCGAGTGAATCCGGCACGTTCCGCGGTGCGGATCGAGCGGGTGTTCCACTCCTCGATGTGCAGTTCGATCCGATGCAGCTGCGGGAGGGTCCAGCCGAAATCCGTTAGCGCCATCAATGCATCGGCCGCCAGGCCCTGTCCGCGGGCAGACTCGGCGATGCTGTAGCCGGCGGTGGCCCGACCGGCGGCCAGCTCTCGGCACCACAGCCCGGCAGCCCCGACCGCCAGATCACTGACGGCGTCGGCGATCGCGAACGAGAACCCGATGCCGTCCGGGTGCCGGCGGAGCTGCCGGTGCACCCAGTCCAGCGCCTCGACTTCGGACGCCTCTTCGGGCAATGTGCCGACCAACGGGACGTAAGGATCGGTCGCCAGCTCGCGAGCCATCGGAACGTCACGATCGGCGAATGCGCGCAACAGCACCCGGCCGTGCCGGGGCGGCGGCTCGGGCCAGGACGGTAGCGGGTCCGTCACTGGATACCTCCGACTGACATCAGAGCTGGAACCCCGGCTTGTGATGCGGCTGGTACAGCAACAGATCGTCGGCTCCCGGGACCGCCATCCGCACACCGATGCCGAATCCCATGTTCTCGGCGTCGCCGCGGAACTCGGCGCCACGCAACGCCAGTTCGGTCATGGTGCCGGCGATGTCGTCGCACATCAGGGTGATCTCGTGGCGCGGCATTGCGGCAGCGGGATCAGGCTGCCCGCCGCCGATCGGATGGACTCCGAGTTCGCTGCGACCGGTGCCGAAGATCAGCCAGTCGGCCGGATCGGTCGAGTCGTCGTCGTTGACGAACGGCCACCGCAGCACGTCCTTGAGGAATGCCCTGGTGGCACTTGGATCGTCCGAGTAGATCAGCGTGTGCACCGAAGTGATCATCGCGTCAAACTACCCGCGTTGCTCACGCTCAGCAGCGTCCGATCGGCTCCGCACCAGGCATACGGCACTGCCGGGCAACCACCGTCAGTGGCTCACACCGCTGGCGGATCAGTACACCACTTCGTTGTCAACTATTGGCCGACCCGACCGTCGATGCACTCACGCAGCAGGTCCGCATGCCCGCAATGTCGCGCGTACTCCTCGATCATGTGCACGAGGATGTCTCGCAACGGCAGGGTCTCCCCCCATCGCGTCGTCCCGAGGGTCTCGAGATCGCTGGTGTCTGCGACGTACTGCTCGGCAAAGCCCACCTCGTCGCTCCAGGCTTGCCACGCCTCGGTGACAAGGTTCTCGTCGGCGCTCGCGCCCTCCCAGTCCTGCTCGGGCGAGTCCGGCGTGCAATACAGCTTTGGCGCGTCCTGTTCGGCCATCATCCGCCTGAACCAGCTGCGTTCCACCTCGGCCATGTGTCGAACCAGTCCGAGCAATGACATGGTCGACGGCGGGACCGATCGCCGAGCCAACTGCTCGGCGTCCAGATCTGCGCACTTCATCTGCATCGTCAATCGGTAACGGCGCAGGTAGTCGATCAAGATGCTGCGTTCATCCGTACCCGACGTCGCTGCCTCACGTGGATCGTCGTCCGGGTCGATCCACATGTCGGCGTACACGGACGCCTTGGTCCATCGATTCAATGCGTTGCTCATCGCTCGATCATTGACGATCGCGACTCGACGTGCGACCGAAAATGGCAGCGAGGGATCGACGGCCAACATGTGGACGGTCGAGCTCCCGCCGGCAGCGAATTCAGGCCTGATGATCCAGCAGCGCAGCGATCGCTTGCAGGGCCAGGCCTTGTCCCCACAGTTGCGGTCGATCGTTGCGGATTACGCTGTATCCGAACGGCACCAGCTGCAGCACGGTGCCAGCGCTCACCCGAGTGAGCAGACCGTTGTCCAGATAGGCCAGCGACGCGCGGGCCGCGAGATCGCCGGCAGCGGCGACCGAGGGTGGTAGATCGTCCAGCACGGCTCCCGCTCGCAGCATCGCCGCGCCGATGCCGGCCGCCGCGGATGTCTCGAGGATGCCGGCGTTCTCGACCTGGTCGTCCACCAGCACGCTCCAGACGCCGTGCGGTGGTTGACGATCGGCCAGGGCGATCAGCTGTCGGCGCAGCCTGGCAGCGACCGCGGAGGCCACAGTCGGGTCGGTACCCGGCAGCCCGGCGGCCAATTCGAGATACCCGACGCCGGCCAACGCGATCCAGGCGTTGGCCCGGCCCCAGAAGCACCAGATCGTCTCGCCGCGATGTGAGCCGTGGGCGTAGAGCCCGGACTCCGGATGCTGCAACAGTTCCGCGTGCGCCAGCAGTTGCCGACCGAACTCGTCGATCAGCGCCGGATCGCGCCGGGCCCGACCGAGCTGGCCGAGGAACATTCCGGCCATGTACACGGTATCGGCCCATACTCCACCAGGCCAGTGTTCGATGGCGCCGTTGGGTGCCCTGGTCAGCACCGGGACTCCTGTCGCCGCCGGCGACACAGTGCTGGTCCCTACGCCGGCGCCGGTGATCCATCCGGCGAGTCGATCGATGACCCAGTCCAGACCGAAAGCACCGGTGTCAGCAGCACGAACAGCAGCAATGCCGGGCGCCAGATCGTTCACGTGGCCGACCTGCAGTGGCCGGGCTCGATGGACGTCCAGGTACTGCAGCACCGGGCCTGGGAGTCCGCGGGCGGTTGCCCGGGCGAAGTCGATCATGCCGAGGACCGCCACAGCCTCCGGCCAGAACCAGTGCGGCAGGCCCAGTTCGGCGGTAGCGGCCACCACCTGGTCGCCGAGTTCGATCAGCCTCTCCCGCTTGCACTCCTCCACGGCCCGTGGCGTCAGCGGCGGCGCGCTCAAAGCGGCCGAGCTGGTGTCCTCACCGGCCATCGTCGTGCGTCCCGTCGCCTCTCGTCTTGACATCCGAAGTGCCGCACTCCGATACGCCGCTGTCCGGCACCAGCCGGCGGCCGTTCTGAAGGTCCAGCAGCAACCGGTGCCCGGACCATTCGGCACTCAGCGTCGCATCACCGAACTCGCTGTGGCAGGCGGGGTTATCCAGATGTGGTGGCCTCGCCACCGTGCCATCGGCAGACAGATCGATCGGCCGGCCATCGACGATCGGCGTCCCGCTCCACGTCATCGACAGCGTCCGCCCGTCCCTGGCGGTCCAGCGGACCACTGGCTCGCCACCGTCGCCGAAATCCGGCTCGACCAATGCCGCCAGAAACTCCTCGAAGCTGCCGTCGACCGCCGTGCGACCGACCGTGCACAGATATGCCCGGCCGTCGCCGATCGGCCGGAAGGCCTGGTCGGCTTCGTCACCGGTGCTCACCCGCGTCAGACCGCCGGCAGCGGCGACCGCGACATATCCGTCGCCGACCTGCCCGGCCAGCCAGCTGCCGCGGTGGGCAACCGTGTCCATCAACGGCGCTGGGAACCACAGGTGGGTGGCCGCGGCCGGATCGTCGGCGGGACGAGCATGCAGCGCGATCACCGTGTCGCCGAACTGTCGCACCCGCGGCAGGATCCGTTGTCCGGCCCAGGCATTCGGCCGGGCCGACGGGCTGATGCTGTCGGTCGCCGGATAGGTGGCGAACACCTGGATCTCGGCGCCCAGGGTGGCTCCCCAAATATGCTCCTGCAGGCCGGGCAGGCCGACCCGGTAGTCCTGAACACTGGACAGCATGCCGTCCGGAGTTCGCCAGATCTGCACGTCTGAGCCGTACGGGCGGTCGAGCAGATCGTGGTGCCGGCGATAGCGTCCTCGATAGACCTGCCGCCCACTCCAACTCTCCGGCAGTGCGGTGGCCGCGGCAGCGATCACCGGCGGAAGTCGGTACCGCTGCGAGGTGGCCAGCACAGTGGCCGGCAGCACTGCACTGTTCAGACTGCCGGTGCCCCACAGCGACCACATGATCGGCGCTGTCTCCTCGAATCGCGACGATCGCAGGGTCGGGGTGTAGGAACGTCCGTGCGCCGAGCCGTGGATGCCCCGCCAGGAATTGCCGGCCAGGGTGAGCAGGATCTTGTCCAGCAGTGCCTCGGCGGATCGCCGCAGGTCGGGATCGGCGGCATGCTCCAGCAGGCTCGTCAACGCCAGCGAATCGATCGCCAGGTAGGCGTTCGAGTCGAACTCGCTGAAGCCGCCGCGCGATTTGCGGGTGATCCACTGCCGGGCCAGCTCCTGTCCGTGTCGGGCATGTTCCCGACCGGTCCAGGCGGCATTGCCGAAGATATCGTCCGGGAACGCCTCGCCGGCGAGCGTTTCGGCGGTGTGCCAGACGAACTGATGGTTCTCGGTGAAGTAGCACATGGCGTCCAGGCCGGGCTGGTCGATCCAGTACTTGAACGCCAGCAGGCTGGATCTCACCCGCTCCCTGGCACCGGCCGGCCAACGCGCCGACGGTATCCGATGCCATAGGTTCAACAGCCCGACCGCTTCGAAATCCGCGCAGTCGCAGCGGGAATCGATCATCGACAGCGGCTGGTCCAGATCGGCCAGCTCGAACATCTGGTGCGAATCAAGGGCATCCCGGGCCAGCGCCCTGGCGGTGCCGGCTTCACCGGCCGCGACGTGCTGCAGCAATTCGATGCGCCACTGTGCCGGATCCCCGGTCGGTGCGGTGCGGTGGTGCTCCGGCAGCACGCCGACAGCGAACTCGCGCCGCACCGGACAGCTCGGGTCGTCCAGCCCGACGGTCAGTCGCCGTTCTCCGGTGGTCAGCATCGACGCGGTGACGTCACCGCCGCTGGCGTTCGGTTCGGTGTCCTGGTCGGATCCGATTGCGGCCAGCACGATCTCGCCCCGGCCGTCCGCGTCCAATCGGACGGGCCCGGTCACGGCGTCGTCCACCGCGACCACCAGTGCGGCGCCGGCCGGGCCGGTGATTCGGGCGATCCCGTCGCCGACCGCCCACGGCGAGATCGCCACCGAGTCCAGTACCTGCTCGGCCACCGCCGTCGCGTATTCATCGGCGCCGGCCGAGGGAATGACGACCCGGACCGGCAATCCGTCGATCCGCACCCCGAGCACCTGCCGGACCTCACGGAAGGCCACCTGCCAACTGGCAATCACCAGCTCGGTGCAACCGGCGGTGAATCGCCAGCGGTAGGAGTGCAGTAGCGGTTCCATGTAGCTGACGGTGTTCTCGCCGGCCACCAGTTGGCCACCGATCCACAGGGCGAACGGCCCGGTGCAGCTCACTTCGACCGTGCGCCACTCTGCCTGATCCACCTCGATCACCGTGCCGGCCACCGTTTCGGAGTACTCCGGGGTGTAGCAGAACCGGCTCCGGTCGACCAGAGTGTCGGTACCGGTCCGATACCGACGCCACCGCGCAGTCCGCAGCTGCCCGTCATGGGTGCGCCAGTCCAGTGGCCCGTTCTCGATCGGCTGCGGCGCACGCTGCTCACGGTCCAGCGGATGTCGTTCGTACAGCCGCTGTTTCAACGGTGCGACGTCCGGCCCGTTGGTCAGCACCCACCGACCGTGCTCACCCCACGGGCTGCCTTCGGCCTCGAGCAGCGCGGCCAGGTCCGTGGACGGGCACGGCCAACTCCAGCCAGGGCCGACCAGCCAGTCCCGGATGCGGCCCCGGTCGTCCAGTACGTGCACGGTGCGGCCGGTGGGCTGCCACGGGTCGGTCACGCTCGAGTCCTCCTGGTTCGGGTGGCGGGCACTACTTCAGGCCGGTCTGGGCGATGCCCTGGACGATCTGTCGCTGCATGATCAGGAAGATCACGATCACCGGCAGGATGGACAGCACCGAGACTGCCAGCACCAGGTTGAACGGGATCACCTGCTGGCTGGAGAACTGGGCCAGCGCAACGGGCAGGGTGTAGATCTTCTCGTCCTGCGCGACGATCAGCGGCCAGAGGAAATCGTTCCAGCGCCAGATCACCGAGAAGATCGCCACCACCGCCAGTGCCGGCCGGCACAACGGCAGCACGACCCGCCAGAACAGTCGCCACTCCCCTGCCCCGTCGATCCTGGCCGCCTCCAAGGTTTCGTCGGGCAGCGTCAACATGTACTGCCGCAACAGGAACACCCCGGTCGGCGTGGCAGCCGGCGGAATGATCAGACCGAGCAACGAATTCGTCAACCCGAGCGAGGAGACCATCTGGTAGACCGGCAGCAGAATTACCTGCAACGGGATCATGATGGTCGCCAGGGTGATCAGGAACAGTAGGTTACGACCACGGAAGTTGAACCGGGACAACGCATATGCCGCCATCGAGTTGATCACCAGGGTGAGCACAGTGGCGCAGACGGTGACGATCACACTGTTCAGGAAGTACCGGCCGAAGGAGAACGACGACATCGCCTCCCGATAGTTGTCCAGCGCGAAATGCTCGGGTAGCAGCGTCGGTGGGGTCCTGGCCAGCTCGGACGGCGACTTGAAGGAGCTGAGGACGGCCCAGACGATCGGGATCATCATCAGGATGGCGCCGGCGGCGAGCAGGGTGCCCCGAACGATCGACACCGTGGACGGTGGCCGTCGCCCGGCCGAGGATGTCCAACTCCGGGGCCGACCGTCATCCGGCGGGTCTGCTTGAAACATGGTGCGCACCACCGGCGGCGCATCGGCCTGGTCGATGCGCTCCAGTTCCGGCTCGCTCGGGATGCTCACACCGCCTCCCGTCGTCGGCCGATGAAGTAGTTGACCAAGGTCACCGCGAACACCGCGACGAAGAACAGCACTCCGCCGGCAGCAGCCAAGCCGTACTGGATCGGCGACTGGAAGGCCTTTTCGTAGATGTACTGGACGATCAGCGTGGTCGCGCCGACCGGCCCGCCGCCGGTCAGCGTGTAGATGAAGTCGAACGCCTGGAAGCCGGTGATGGTGGACAGCACGATCACCACCAGCATGGTCGGCCGCAACAGCGGCAGCGTGATGGTGCGGATCTGCTGCCAGCCGGAGGCACCGTCGATCCTGGCTGCCTCGTACAGATTCGCCGGGATCGCTTGCAGGCCGGCCAGCAGGATCATCGCGTAGAAGCCGAGGTGCGTCCACAGCCCGACGGCGACCGTGGACACCATCGACAGGTGCGGGTCGGTCAACCATCCCGGTTTGCCCAGTCCGATGCCGGACAGTGCGGTGTTCAGCAGGCCGTTGCGCCGGGTCAGCGCCCAGCTCCAGATCAGTCCGACCACCACCGGCGAAATCACCACCGGCAGGAAGTAGGCCGCGCGCAGCACACCGCGGCCACGGTGTTGAGCGTTCAGCATCAGCGACAGCGCGGTGGCGAAGACAACAGTGGCCAGTACGAAGCAGACGACGAACACCACTGTGTGCACCACCACCGACCGGAACTCCGGGTCGGAGACGATCTCGGAGTAGTTGTCCAGGCCGGCCGGCTTGAAGGTCCGGCCGTTGCTCGAGTCGTACAGGCTGATGTTGAAACCGTTGATCGCCGGCCAGATGGTGAACAGCCCGAACACCACCATATTCGGCAGCACGAACAAATACGGCACCCACCAGTGATACTGCTTGACCGATCTCCGACGACCGCGCCGGGCACCCGGGTCGGGCGGGTCGGCGGCCGCCGTCACCTCAGCGGCGCCAGCGGTCATTTGGCCGCGTCCTGCACCAGCTTCGCCACTTCCTTCTTGACGTTCGTCACCGCGGTCGCCGGATCCTGTTGTCCCGCAGCCAATGCCGAGATCTGGTCGACCAGCGCGGTGGCCGAGGCACCGAACACCGGGCTGGCCACGGTCAGGTAGTCGTCCTGGGGAGTCTCGGCCACATCGGCCAGGAACACCTTGAGGTCCGCGGCCCGGTTCGGGTACTCGACTCCGGAGGAGACCAGATCCTTACGGGTCGGCAACCAGCCGGCCACCGGATCGATCTTCGCCTGTTGCTCCTTGGAGTTCATGAACTGCAGGAAGTACGCCGCCAACTGGGGGTTCTTGCTGGACTTGAAGCCGACCATGTACTTCCCGCCGGGAAAGCCGCCGCAGACCGGTGCGCACGGGTTGGGCACTGCCGCCCAGGCGAACTTCGCCGTCTTGGCGAACTGGGCCACCTGCCAATTGCCGGAGATGTAGACCGGCACCGCGCCGGCCAGGAACATGTCGTTGGCGCCCTTGTACTTGCTGCCCGACTCCAGCCAGAAGTCCTTGTCGATGGTGCCGTCCTTGAGTAGCCCGGACAGCATCGTCAGTGCCTTCTCCGCCTTCGGCTGGTCCAGGGCCTCCTCGCCCTTGGCATTGATCATCGAGGTGCCGTACTGGCTCAGGATCGTCGAGATCCGGTGTCCCGACTTGTCGATGGCGATGGCAGATTGCATCTTGTTCGCCGCTTGCACCTTCTTGGCGTCGGCGATCAGCGAATCCCAGGTCCACTTCTTGTCGGCCGTCGGCAGCGGTACGCCGGCCTTCTTGAAGGCGTCGACGTTCACCAGCGGCCCGTTCATCGTCAGATCACTGGGCACCGCAACGAGTTTGCCGGCCGGGTTCTTCGCGCCGGCCGCCGTGCCGTCGATGAACTCTCCGGCGAAGCTCGCGCCGAGCACATCGTCCAGCTGGATCAGCTGATCGACGTAGGGGTGCCAGTCGGCAACCCGAGCGACATCGGGTGCGTCGCCGCCGGACAACCTGGCCTGCATGGACTTCTCCAGGTCGGCGAACGGCACGATCTGTAGGTCGATAGTTGCTCCGGTTGTTGTCTGGAACTCGCCGATAGCGGACCGGGTGGCCTGCTCGTCGGGGCCGTCGGTGAAGTACACGTAGGTGAGCTTCTGGCCCTTGAAGGCTGACGGGTCGATGCTCGCCGGTGCGGCAGCGGGACCAGACCCGGTGGACTGGTCGGCCGGTTGAGTGGAATCAGTCGGCTCGGTGGCACCCGGCGAGCAAGCCGCAGCGACCAGCACTGCGGTGGCCGCGGCCAACAGCGTCACCGGCCGTCGAAGGCGGTCCACGGGACGTCCGAGCACAGAGCGCAGGGCAGCAAATGGCATGGCGCACAAGCCTTTCCGATACTGGTCGAGCCGGACCCCGACCTCGTCGTCCGGGTCGACCGCGGCGAATACTCATGTTAGGGTCGATCCCGTCCAAGGGAAAGGGCATCCCGTCCAGCGGGATCTGTATGACAGTCGTTCAACAGTCGTTCGACTCTCGTACAGCTCTCGGACAGCTCCCGTTCAACCGGGATCCGTAAGAGTCTCGTTCAACCGGGATCCGTGAGAGTGCACACCTCAAGGGGCTACCGCATGACCGAAGTCCGGTTCACCACCCATCCGCACGAGATGGACACCCTGTCCCCGGCCGAACTGCGCGAGCGGATGTTGGTCACCGATCTGTTCGTCGGCGGTGAGGTGAGATTCGTGTTGTCGCACCATGACCGCATTCTGATCGGCGGAGCGATGCCGGCCGGCGGTGAGCTGGAGCTGCTGCCGCCGGACCAGATCCGGGCCGAACACCTCTGCGACCGCCGCGAGATCGGCATCGTCTGCCTGGCCGGGACCGGCACGGTGATCGCCGATCAACAGACCTTCGAGATGACGGCCGAATCGGTCGCCTATGTCGGCCAGGGCACCCGCCGGGTGGCCGTCACCGGCGATGCCACCTACTACCTGGTGTCCGCGCCGGCACACCGTCCGCTGCCCAGCGCCGTTCGCACCCGCGAGCAGGCCGACCCGGTGCCGGTCGGTGACGTCGACAGGGCCGCTGCTCGGACCATCCGCAAGTATGTACACGCCGACGGGATCGCCTCCTGCGAACTGGCTCTGGGCATCACCACCTTGGAGCCCGGCAGCGTCTGGAACACCATGCCGTGCCACACCCACGACCGACGCACCGAGGTATACCTCTATTTCGACCTACCGACCGACGAGCGGGTGGTGCACCTGTGCGGCGAGCCGGGCAACACCAGGAGCGTGATCGTCGCCGACCGGCAGGCAGTGATCAATCCGCCATGGTCCGTGCACTTCGGTGCCGGCACCGCCCCATACAAGTTCGTCTGGTCGACGGCCGGGGAGAACCTGGCCTACGACGATATGGACCCGGTCGCCACCGCGGCATTGCGGTGATCCGGTGACCACCGACTGGCTGACCGACACCTTCGGGCTGCCCGGCCGCACCGCGCTGGTCACCGGTTCCCGCAGCGGTATCGGTCGAGCCACCGCGCTGGCTCTGGCCCAGGCCGGCGCGGATCTGGTGCTGTGGGCCCGCCGCCCCGGCGACGTCACCGAGTTGGCCGAACAGATCCGTGGTCTTGGCCGATCGGCAGCGGTCGTCGGCGCCGATCTGAATGATCTCGCCGAGGTCCGATCGACCGCCGACCGACTGGCCGCCCGGCACCGCATCGACATCCTGGTGAACAACGCCGGCATCATCGATCGCACCCCGACCGTCGACGTCGAGATGGCAACCTGGCAGCGGGTGCTGCGGGTCAATCTGGACGCGGCATTCCTGGTGTCCCGCAGCATCGGTGCCGGCATGCGCGACCGGGGCGACGGGACGATCATCTCGATCGCCTCATTACTCAGCTTCCAGGGCGGCGTCGGGGTGGCTTCCTACACCGCGTCCAAACATGCCATCGCCGGTCTGACCAAGGCCTTGGCGAATGAATGGGGCGCCGATGGGGTCCGGGTCAATGCGGTGGCACCCGGCTATGTCTCGACCGACAACACCGAGCCGTTGCGAACCGACCCGGTTCGGGAGCCCCAACTGCGGGATCGGATACCGCTCGGCCGGTGGGCCGATCCGGACGAGATTGCGCCCGCCGTGGTGTTTCTCGCCTCGACGGCGGCCCGCTACGTGAACGGTCACCTCCTGGTGGTCGATGGTGGTTGGCTGTCCAGATGAACTCGGCCGGCACGGCGCGACCACCGACCGCCATTCGAAAGGTGACGGCGGTGTTGGAAGCGCTGGCCGACCAACGACGCAGCATCGACATCGCTCGCGTCACCGGGTATCCGACGTCGACGGTCCACCGGATCCTGCAGGAACTGGTGGACCTCGGCTGGGCGAGAGAGGACGGCGAGCACGGCTACTCGCTCGGACCTCGGTTGCTGGCGTTCGCCGGCCGGGCACCACAGGAAGCAGCCATCGTGCGGGCCGCCAGGGTGGCGCTGCATCAGCTGAACGATCACACCGGGCACGCCGTCCACATCGGGTCGAGGGTGGGCGACGAGGTCATCTACATCGACAAGCTGGAGGGCCACCGGTCCTATCACATGCGTTCCAGAGTCGGCCTGATCGTGCCCATCCATTCCACCGGGATCGGCAAGGCGATCCTCGCCTCCTATGACGATGACGAGGTCCGGGCGATCCTGGATCGGGTCGGCATGCCCGCCCGCACCGAGCACACCATCACCGACATCGATGCCTTCCTCACCGAGCTCGCGGCCACCCGTCGTCGCGGCTACGCGGTAGATTTCGAGGAGAACGAACTGCACACCCGGTGCGTGGCGGCACCGGTGCACGACCATCGCGGCGTCCCGGTTGCCGCGATCAGTGTCTCCGCGCTGGCCTTCGACATGGATCAGGCCCGGATGAAAGCCCTTGCCCCACTGGTGAATCAGACCGGCCGCGACATCACTGCGGCGCTCGGCGGCGATGGCCCCCCGGGCGGCGACCAGGTCAGCTCGGGCTTTTCGGCTGGGCCTGCTGCTTCGCCGCCATCGACGTGACGCCCTCGATCAACACTTCGAGACCGAAGCCGAAGCGCTCACCCGACTCACCGCTCATCATCGCGTCCAGGTTGTCCACCAGGTTCGGATAGCGCTCCCTCGGCAGCGACCCGAAGTACCTCCGGACGCCGGCCAGCCATTCCTGGCCGCGCTCCTCAGGGCTGCGCCGGTCCTCAGGGTCGGTAGCGGCGAACCTCCGGCCGAGCATCCAGCCCTCGAAGGCATCGGCGCCGATGTAGAGCGCCAGTCGGTCCAACAACCAGCCGGCCAACTCGGTCGGCACGCCGCTCCTCAGCATCCCGCCGAACAACCGCTCGGTCACGTCCAACGAACGCGGCCCGGTGGGGATCTCGGCGAAACTGAGTCGGGCGATGTCCTGGTGCCGGGCGTACAACCGGTAGACCTGCCAGGCCCAGACCCGCACCATTTCCTGCCAGTCGTCACCCTTCAGCTCCGGAATGTCGATCCCGGCGATCACCAACTCGTGGGCGAGCGTCAGTACCTCGTCCTTGCCGGACACATAGGCGTAGAGGCTGGCGGCGCCGGTGCCCAGGTCGGTGGCGATCCGGCGCATGCTGACCGCCTCGGTGCCCTCGGCATCAATGATCTGCAGCGCCACCTCGATGATCCGGTCGCGGCTCAGCACCGCCCTGGTCTTCGGTTCGCTGCGCGGGCGCTGCCAGGGCGGGAACGGAAATCCCTCGTCACCCGGGGATACGTCGACGTTCCTCGACCATGCCTTGCGTCCGGGACTCATACCGAACACGGTACTTGACGCGAACGGCGTTCGGTAGTAGAACGGTGTTCGTTATAGAAACGCTGTTCGTCAACCTAACGGCGTTCGACCGCCGTCATCGCCATTCTGTCCGTCCAACCGGAGATCCCCATGACACCTTCACCAGACATCTCATTGACCAAGCAACAGCCCCTGTTCCGCTGGCGCTGGGCCGCCCTGTTCGTCGTCCTCGCCGCCGAGGTGATGGACCTGCTCGACGCCCTGATCACCACCATCGCCGGGCCGACCATCGTCCGGGACATCGGCGGCGGCGAGACGATGATCCAATGGCTGTCCGCTGCCTACACGCTGGCGATGGCCACCGGCCTGCTGATCGGCGGCCGACTGGGCGACATCTACGGCCGCAAGAGAATGTTCACCGTCGGGATGGCCGGCTTCACGCTGTTCTCGGCGCTCTGCGCGAGCGCCCAGTCCCCCGCCATGCTGGTGATCTGCCGGGTCCTGCAGGGCCTGTTCGGCGCCATGCTGCTTCCGCAGGGTCTCGGGGTGATCAAGGAGGTCTTCCCGCCCAAGGAAGCTGCTGCCGCCTTCGGTGTCTTCGGCCCGGTGATGGGGCTGTCCGCCGTCGGCGGACCGATCCTGGCCGGCTGGCTGGTCGACGCCGATCTGTTCGGCATGGGCTGGCGAGCAATCTTCGCCATCAACGTGCCGATCGGTCTGATCGCCCTGGTCGGCGCCCAAAAATTCCTGCCGAAGAATCGGCCGCAGCACGCGCTGCGGCTGGACATTCCCGGCGTGCTGCTGGCCGCATCCGGAATGTTCCTGCTGGTGTACCCACTCGTCCAGGGACGCGAACACGGTTGGCCTGCCTGGTGTTTCGTGATGTTGGTCGGCGCCGCCGCCGCGCTGGTCGGCTTTGCGTTGCTGGAGAACCGTCGCGATCGAGCCGGCCTGTCGACCCTGGTGGTGCCCAGCCTGTTCAGCAAACGCGCATTCACCGGCGGGCTGGCCACCGGCCTGGCCTTCTTCAGCTCACTGATGGGCGTCGGGTTGGTGTTCACCCTCTTCGTCCAACTCGGCCTCGGCTACTCCCCGCTCAAGGCCGGTCTGGCCGGGTTGGCCCAGGCTGTCGGGATGATGCTCGGCTTCGGCATCGCGCAGGCCCTCAACGCCAAGCTGGGCCGCAGACTGATGCACATCGGTGCTGCCGTCGTCATTCTCGGGATGCTCGCCTTCGTCTTCACCATCAGCTGGGCCGGAACCGGCATCGGCATCTGGTCGATGGCGCCGGCGCTGTTGGTCATCGGTCTCGGCATGGGGATGACGATGGCTCCGTTCTTCGACATCGTGCTGGCCGGAGTCGAGGACGGTGAGTCCGGTTCGGCCTCCGGGACGATGACGGCGGTGCAGCAGATCGGCGGTTCGATCGGTGTCGCGGTGCTCGGCACAGTGTTCTTCTCGGTGCTCGGTCATGGCTCTCCGGCCGATCAGTTCCACGCCTTCTCCCATGCCGCCCAGGTGACGATGTGGGTCGCCGCCGCGTTCGTCGGCGTCGCCTTCCTGCTGACATTCCTGCTGCCGAAACATGCTCGCCCGCAGGAGCAACCGCCGATCGATGACGCTGCTGACGACACCGCAACGGTGGCGATCGCCGGTCACTGACCGGGCGAGCAGGTGGACCCGGTTGCGGCCAGCAAGCCCGGCGTGCCACCGGCCCTGCCGCGCTCATCGCTGGGGCGGCGATCCGCTGTCGGTCGGCAGCACAGCGATGGCCTCGATGGAGATGAGCAGGCCGTGGGGGAGCTGGATGCCCGCCGGCGCGGAGCGGGCGGGCGGCGGGTCAGGCAGGTACCGGGCGTAGACCTCATTGAGCCGAGCGAAGTCCTCGACGTCGGCGTAGAAGATCGTGGTCTTGACGACGTCGGCGAGGGAGGCACCGGCAGCCTCGAGGATGGCCGAGAGGTTGCGCAGCGCCTGCTCGGTCTGGGCCTCGATCCCGTCTGGGATGGCACCGGTCACCGGGTCGATGCCAGCTGTTCCGGAGCAGAAGACCAGACCGCCGGCGACGATTGCCTGGCTGTACGGGCCGAGCGCCGCCGGCGCCTGGGAGGTGTGGATTGCCTGTCGTGTCATGGCTGCAGCTCTCCTGAATCGTCGGTGACTGTCGAGCAGAACCTACTGCCCGGCAAGTCGGAGCGGCGCTACCGACAAGCGGCCGCGCGCGCGGGGCCAGCTGTCGGTTGCCGTCACCGGCAGGGGGCATGATGGTGTCCACAGATCCACAGGAGTGCAGATGGCCGCGATGACGATTCGCTCCCCGATCGGTCCGCTGATCCTCACCTCGGCGAACGGCAGTCTCGTCGGTGTCGGTTTCGTCGGGGCCTGGTCCGCTGCCGACCGGCCGATCACAGAGGTCCCGGAAACCGACCGATCGGCCGCACTGGCCACTCCGCCGGCCGACGGACTGCCCGATCCGGTGCTGCTCAACGCAGCTCGCCAGCTCGATGAGTACTTCACCCGCCGGCGGACCGAGTTCGATCTGCCACTCGCGCCCCGAGGCGACAGCTTCCACCTCGGAGTCTGGCAACACATCGCCGAGATCCCGTACGGCCAGACAGCTTCCTACGGTTCCATCGCGGTTCAGCTCGGCGGAGTCAGGCTGTCGCAGGCGGTCGGCAGCGCCACCGGCAGCAATCCGTTGCCGGTGGTGGTGCCGTGCCATCGGGTGGTCGGCAGCGACGGTTCGCTGACGGGTTTCGGCGGCGGGCTCGACCGCAAGCGGTTCCTGCTGACGCTCGAGGAGAGCGACGAGGTGAAGGCCTCCCGGTTGTTCTGAGCCGTCAACTCCTGCGGACCCGCTTTTCTCGGACCCGGACATTGACCCGTACCGGCGACCCGGCGAACCCGAAATCCTCCCGCAACCGACGTTCGATGAACCGGCGGTAGCCGGCCTCCAGGAATCCGGTGGTGAACAGAACGAACGTCGGCGGTCGATTAGCGGCCTGGGTGGCGAACAGCACCCGGGGCTGCTTGCCGCCCCGCACCGGCGGCGGGGTGGCCTGGATCAGTTCCTTGAGCCAGTTGTTGAGTTGGCCGGTCGGAATCCGCATGTCCCAGGATTCCAGTGCCCGGCGCAACGCCGGAGCGATCCGTTGGACGCCGCGGCCGGTTTCCGCCGAAATGTTGATGCGTTCGGCCCACGGCACCCGGTTGAGTTCGCGCTCCAATTCCCGGTCACTTTCCTCCCGGCGGTCGGCGTCCACCAGATCGGCCTTGTTCAGTGCGATCACCAACGCCCGGCCGGAGTCGGCCACCATGCTGATCACCCGCTGGTCCTGTTCGGTGAGCGGCTCAGCGGAGTCGATCAGCACCACCGACACCTCGGCCGCCTCCAGGGCCGCCTGGGTCCGCAACGAGGCATAGAACTCCATTCCCCGTGCGGTTCTCACCCGCTTGCGTAGCCCGGCGGTGTCAACGAACCGCCAGATCTGACCATCCAGTTCGACCAACGAATCGACCGGATCGACGGTGGTGCCGGCCACCGCGTCGACCACCGATCGACTCTCGCCGGACAACTTGTTCAGCAGCGACGATTTACCGACATTGGGCTTGCCGACCAGGGCAACCCGGCGGGGGCCGGTGGATCCGCCGAACAATTCCGGTGGGGCTGTCGGCAATTTGTCCAGCACCAGATCGAGCAGGTCGCCGGAGCCGCGGCCGTGCAATGCCGACACCCCGAACGGCTCACCCAGCCCGAGGCTCCAGAGTTGGGTGATGTCGGACTCGGTCCGTTCGTCGTCCACCTTGTTCGCCACCAGGATCACCGGCCGCTTCGACCGGCGCAGCACCTTGGCCATAGCCTCGTCCGTCGAGGTGGCACCGACCGAGGCATCAACGATCATCAGGACAACGTCGGTAGATTCCATCGCCCGATCGGCCTGGGCGGCGACGGCAGCCTGCAGGCCGACCGCATCGGGTTCCCAGCCGCCGGTGTCGACCACCGAGAATCGCCGGCCCCGCCACAACGCGTCGTAGGACACCCGATCCCTGGTCACCCCGGGGATGTCCTGCACGACAGCCTCCCGGCGGCCGATCACCCGATTCACCAGAGTGGACTTGCCGACGTTCGGCCGGCCGACCACCGCCACCGTCGGCACGTAGGCTGCGCGCGACTCGGCCTCCGGATCGTCGGCACCATCAACGACGGCGCCCGACTCCCAACCGGCGAATTCGCTCTCGTCCACCCAGCTGCCGTCGGCGGCCGTCCCGGCATCGCCGTCGGCGGCCGTCCCGTCCCGGGCAGCTGCGGCCCCGGTTGCTGCGGCATCGGCGGCAGGATCCTGATTGTGCTGGTCGGTCACGTGTTGCCCTTCTCGTCGGCCGGAGTGCCGGCCAGTTCGTTGTCCAATTCGCCGACCAGTTCCGAAAGTCGTTGCCGGATCTGCGCTGTGGCGGCATCGACCGCCTTCTTACCTGCCCCGGCCGGCACCTCGAACGGCACGCCGATCAGATAGTTGACCAGTGGCCGGAATCGCCGGCCGGAGCCTTCGGGGCGGTCGGTGCCGCGGATCGCGACCGGTACCACGGTCGCACCGGACCGGACGGCCAACCAGCCGGCCCCGTTGAAGACGCTGGTCACCAGGCCTGCCCCGCGACTGCCCTCGGGGAAAATCCCGATGCAGCCACCGGCCTTCAGCTGGGCGAGAGCGGCCATCAACGGCGTCCGGTCGGGGACGTCCCGCTTCAGGGCGTGCTGGCCGACGGTGGTGAGCACCCAGCCGAGCACACCCTTCACAGCCTCCGATTTCACCAGGAAGGACACCCTCCTCGGCATGATCCCGAACAGCACCGGGCCGTCGATGAAGTTGGTGTGGTTGGCCACGAACAACACCGGACCGGTCGGCGGCACGTTGTCCAGGCCGCGGATCCGGTTGCGGTACAACAGTGTTCGCAGCACGATGCCGATCCGCCGACCACGGTCCATCCCGGTTCCGCCGGCGTGCTCCGGTGTCGGGTCCGACCCGCCCGGCAGTCGGAAGAACCTCACCGGATTCCCCGCTGGGCCGCCAGCTCGACCAACTTCTCGACCACCTGCTCGATCGTCATGGTGGAGGTGTCGATGTGGATGGCACCCTCCGCCATCCGCAGCGGCGCGGTGGCCCTGGTGGAATCGACGGTGTCCCGGCGCTGCAAATCTGCCTGCACCGTAGCCAGATCTGCTGCCGTGTCCGAGTTCTGCCCGGTGCCGTGCTGCCGGTGCCGACGCCGAGCACGTTCGGTCTCATCGGCGGTGAGATACACCTTCACCGGCGCCTCGGGGGCGATCACCGTTCCGATGTCCCGACCCTCGACCACCATCCGGCCGGCGTGCGCCAGCTGCTGCTGCCGCTCCCGCAGCCACTCCCGGACCGCTGGGTTGGCCGACACCGGGGTGACCGCGAAAGTCACTGCTTGGCTACGGATCTCGGCGGTCACCTCGATCCCGTTCAGTTCGTGTCGCTGCGCAGCCGGATCGGTCGGTGAGCTGAACTGCACCAGCGGCAGGTGATCGGCGACCGCACTGTCGTCGGTCACCTCGACACCTGCGCGGATCATCGCCAGAGCCACGATCCGGTACATCGCACCGGTGTCCAGATAGCCGGCAGCCAGCCGGCCGGCCAAGGTTCGGGCGACCGTCGATTTCCCGGTTCCGGACGGACCGTCGATGGCGATCACGAAACTCCGGTCACCAGCGGGAGACACGGGATCGGCGGGGGAAGCTGTGGTGGGAGTCGACATATCCATCGCTCAGAGCCCGACCGCCTTGTACAGCACCGAGATCTCCACCGGGTTGAGTTTGCGCAGCGTTCCCGGACGCTGGTGCCCGAGAAGTACCTCGCCGATCTGGGTGCGGACCAACCGGGACACCGGGTGTTCCACCTCGGCCAGCATCCGGCGGACGATGTGCTTGCGACCCTCGTGCAGCACCAGCTCGACGACGGCACGGTTGTTGTGCATATCGACCACTTCGAACGAGTCGACCTTGGCCGGCCCATCATCCAGTTCGATCCCGCGTCGCAGTCGGCGGCCGAGATCCCGCGGCACCGGACCGGGAATCTCCGCCATGTAGGTCTTCGGTACCCCGAACGACGGGTGCGTCAGCCGATGGGCGAGGTCACCGTCGTTGGTGAGCAACAACAATCCCTCGGACTCCATGTCCAGCCGGCCGACATGGAAAAGTCGTTCGGTCCGGTCCTCGACCAGTTGCCCGATGTGCGGGCGGCCCTGTTCGTCGGACATTGTCGACAGCATGCCCGGCGGCTTGTTCAGCGCCAGATACACCTGATCGGACTGCATCTGGATGCGGTTGCCGTCCACATGCACTACCGCATTGCCGGGATCGATCCGCATACCCATCTCGCGGACGACGATGCCGTCCACCTTGACCCGGCCGTCCCGGATCATCTCCTCGGCCTTGCGCCGGGACGCGACACCGGCCGAGGACAGCACTTTCTGCAGCCGTACTCCGTCGGCGCGTTCGTCCTCGGAGAATTGTGGAGTTCCGGTCCCTTTGGCGGGGTGGTGATATTGGTCAGACATCTGCCTTATTCCTTGCTCGGACCGGTCATCGATGCCCGATCATCTTCTTGGTACAGCCGACGTGGCTGTGGATAGTCCTCACCGTCGATGGCATCGACTTCCGGCAACAGCGGGCCGATCTCGGGCAGCTCGTCCAGTGAGCCGAGCCCGAGTCGTTCGGTGAACAATTCGGTGGTGCGGTACAGCAGGCCGCCGGTCTCGGAGTCGGTGCCGACCTCTTCGATCAGGCCGCGGGCGACCAGGGTGCGGATCACCCCGTCGACGTTGACGCCGCGGACTCCGGCGATCCTGGCCCTGGTGACCGGTTGCCGATAGGCGATCACCGCCAGCGTCTCCAGCGCCGCCCGGGACAGCCGGGACTGCTGGCCGTCCAGCACGAAACGTTCGACCACAGACGCGAATCGGTCCCTGGTGTAGAACCGCCAGCCGCCGCCGATCTCCCGCAGATCGATGCCGGAGCGGGCATCGGCGTACCGCCTGGTCAATTCGATCAGCTCGGTGCGGACCTGGTCGACGGACCGGCCCACGGCAGTGGCCAGCGCCTGCTCGCTGACCGGGCTGTCCACCACCAACAACACGGCCTCGAGGGCGCCGGTCAACTCCTCGTCGGTGACGTCCGCGTCGTCGGTCGGTGCGGGCTCCTCGTCCAGCTCCGCAGCGGCGCCGATCTCGGTGTCGCCGTCGACCGGCAGTTGGCTCAGATCCGTCACCGAGTCCAGGTCGTTGTTCACTCGTACTCCTCATCGGTGACGACGCCGGCGCCGGTGGTGTCGTCGGGGTCCGCCACACCCTCGCCGGTCCAGCGGACGGTCAGCAGACCCAGCGGCTCCGGCTGGTCGAAGGCCACCGCGGCCTCGCGGTACAGGTTCAGCAGTCCGAGGAAGCGGGCCACCACCTCCGTCGTCAGCGCGCAGCCGGCGATCAACTCGGCGAAGGTCATGGAACCCTTGCCGGCCAACAACTCTCGCATCGATGCGGTGTGCTCGGCCACCGACACCGTCGAGGCGTGGATGTGGTCCAACGAAACGGTCGGTGGCAGCTTCGGCCGGAACACGGTGGCCGCCAGTTCGGCGAACGCTGCGGCGTCCATCCCGATGTGTACATCGGGCAGCAGTCCGAGGTATCGGTCCTCCAGGGTGACGGCCCGCGGATACCGGCGCAGCGCGGTGGCCTCCAACTCCCGGAACAACAACGAAACCTGCTGGTAGGCGCGGTAGGCCAGCAGCCGGGCGAACAGCAGATCCTTGGCCTCCAACAGGGACAGATCGCCTGAATCGTCGACATCGGCGTCCGGCAACAGCCGGGCGGCCTTCAGATCCAGCAGAGTCGCGGCCACCACCAGGAACTCGGTGACCTGCTCCAGGTCCCAGTCGTCGCCCATCGTCTTGATGTGTGCGATGAACTCGTCCGTCACCCGGTGCAGTGCCACCTCGGTGACGTCCATCCGATGCTGACTGATCAACTGCAGCAACAGATCGAACGGACCGTCGAAGTTGTCCAACTGCACCTGGAACACCCGCCGGCCACCGGCCGCTGACTGTGCATCGGGGGCGGACGGTGCGGTGACCGCGCCGCCGCTGGTCACCGGGCGATCACTTCCCGGGCCAGCGCCCGGTAGGCATCGGCGGCCGGTGAGGTCGGTGCGTAGCTGGTGATCGGTTCGCCGGCCACCGTGGTTTCCGGGAACTTGACCGTGCGGGAGATGACGGCGTCGTAGACATCGTCACCGAAGCGCTGCACCAGCATCGCCACCACATCCCTGGCGTGCACCGTGCGACCGTCGAACATGGTGACCAGTACCCCGTCGATCTCCAGTTCGGGGTTGATCCGCTCCTGCACCTTCTCCACCGTGTCGACCAGCAGCGCCACCCCGCGCAGCGAGAAGAACTCCGCCGCCACCGGCATGATCACCCCGTTCGCGCAGGCCAGCGCGTTCACCGTGAGCAAACCGAGCGAGGGTTGACAGTCGATCAGCACGTAGTCGTAGGCGTGCAACACCGGTCGCAGCGCCCGGCCAAGGGTCTGCTCGCGACCGACCTCGTTGATCAGCTGCACCTCGGCAGCGGACAAATCGATGTTCGCCGGGATCAGGTCCATCCCTTCGACCTTGGTGGAGACCAGCACGTCGGAGATCGACGTGCTCTTCTGCAGCATCAGGTTGTAGATGGTCCGGTCCAACTCGTGCGACGGCACCCCGAGCCCGGCCGACAGGGCGCCCTGCGGATCGAGGTCCACCAGCAGTACCCGGCGACCGAAGCCGGCCAATGCGGCACCCAGGTTGATGGTCGAGGTGGTCTTACCGACCCCGCCCTTCTGGTTGCACATGGCGATCACCCTGGCCGGGCCGTGGCTGCTCAGCGCGGCCGGTTCCGGCACGCTGCGAGCCCGTCGGGCAGTCGGACCGATGTCGCCGGCGGCATCGCGGCTGACACCGACGGTGTCGGCGGCATCGCGGCTGACACCGACGGTGTCGGTGTCGGTGTGCTCCGCCTCGGTATCGGGCGGGCTCGCCGGCACGGCGTCGGTCGCCGGCACGGCGTCGGTCGCCGGCTCCGGGGTGGTCTGCTGGGTCGCTGGGTTCTGCTGGGTCGCTGGGCGGTGGGCCTGCTCGGGGCTGGCGGCCCCGGCGCGGACCCAGGTCGCGTCATCCGGTTCGGTCATCAACTCTGCGAACTCCAGCCTCTCCCTGTCATCCTCCCGACGACGTTCGCCAGATTAGGCGGTTTGGGCCTGTGTCACCAATGCGACCCGCCTGCCGGTGCGTCATTCGAGCTCGGCCAGCACTTGTTAACGCCGATTGGCGACGCCGAGCCTGCCGGCAATCGCCGATCGGCGGCGCAGGCCAACACCGGTCGGCTGCCCTGGACAGCCGCCTGGCCCCGTCATGTTTGGCTGGCTCCTCGGGTGAGACGGATCACCCCGCGTTCAGCCGGCGCGCACCGTGAACTGTTCCCGATGCTGCCGAGGGGTGGTGCCCAGTTGCTCGCGGAAGTGCCGTCGCAGCGACGCCGCCGATCCGAAGCCGCTGTGCTCGGCGACCGCGTCGATGCCGTGTTCGGTGGTCTCCAGCAGGCTGCGGGCATGATCCAGCCGCTGCAGCAGCAACCACTGCCCAGGACTGTCGCCGGTGCGGTCCCGGAACCGTCGGGTGAAGGTCCTCCTGGACAACGTCACCGCCCGGGACCAGTGATCGAGATCGAAGGGCTGCGCCAGCCGCAGCCTGGCCCAGCTCATCGCCTCGGCGATGTCGTCGCGCTGGTCCGCCGGCACCACCGGCAGGTCGATGTGCTGGGCCTGCGACCCACCGCGATGCGGCGCCATCACCAGCCTCTTGGCCAACGTCGCGGCCACGGCCGCCCCATTGTCGGAGCGGACCAGATGCAGACAACAGTCCAGCGCCGCAACGGTTCCCGCCGAGGTCACCACATCGCCGAGATCGGTCCACAGCACGTCGGAGCGAACCTGCACACGTGGGAAGCGGGCCGCCAACTGGTCGGCGGCGTGCCAGTGGGTGGTGACGACGCGGCCGTCGGCGATCCCGGCCGCAGCGATCACGAAGGCACCCACGCACAGGCCGACGATCCTGGCGCCTCTGTCGTGGGCCCGGCGGACAGCCTTGATCAGCGCCTCGGGAACCTCACAGTCGCGGTCCCAGCTGGGAATCATCACTGTGTCGGCCGTGTCGAATGCGGACAGTCCGCGACGCACGGCGATGTCGTAACCCGCCTTGGTGCGAAGTGCCCCCGGCCGCACCGCGCAGACGGTGACCTCGTAGTCCAGCGGGATCGAACCGGTCAGCTCGGAGCCGAACACGATGGTGGGTACCGACAGATGGAACGGGCTGATCCGGTCGAAGGCCAGCACGGCGATGCGATGAGACATCGCGTGAGCCTACCCCGACGGTTGGCCCGATCTGCACGAACAGTGTCCTGCAGGCCACTCGCAACGAGGTGTCGTTCGCGGTGGACTGACGCCATGACAAACCGGGTATCACCTCAAGACCTCGCTGGTAGCAGCCGTTCCGGCTCTATCGACGTGCTGCACATCGGCGGCCCGACCGTCGTACTGGACATTGCCGGGCTGCGCATCCTCACCGATCCGACGTTCGACCCGCCCGGCGAACATCCGGTGGGCGATCGCGTCCTGACCAAATTGACCGGGCCGGCCGTGCCACGGGATGAGCTGGGGCGCATCGACCTGATCCTGCTGTCCCACGACCAGCATCCGGACAACCTCGACGACGCCGGCCGGCAGGCGGTGCAGGAAGCCGCTATGGTGCTGTCCACACCCCTTGCCGGGCAACGGATTCCGGGAGTGCGGGGAATGGAGCCCTGGGAGCGCACCGAGGTGCTGGCCCCCGATGGAACCGCCTCGCTGATCACCGCCGTGCCAGCGCTGCACGGTCCCCCGGGGTTCGAGCAGGTCTCCGGCCCGGTCACCGGATTCGTACTGACCGGTGACGGAATCCCCACTGTCTATGTGTCCGGTGACAACGCGTCGGTGCCGGTGGTGCGGCAGATCGCCGAGCGCTTCCCCGTCATCGATGTTGCGGTGCTGTTCGCGGGGGCGGCCCGTCGGGCGGATCGTCCCGAACAACTCACGCTGACGGCCGACGACGCCGTACTGGCGGCCACAGCTTTGGGCAGTCCGCTGGTTGTCGCGGTGCACACCGAGGGCTGGCTGCACTTCACCGAGGGGCCTGGAACGGTCGCGAGGGCGTTCCAGCAGGCCGGCCTCGGTGAGCGGCTGCGGATCCCGCTGGCCGGTGTCCCGATGACGGTGTGACCCTCGCCGAGCAAGGACCAACGTGGGTGGCGAGGATCAACGTGGGTGGCGAGGATCAACGTGGGTGGCGTCAGCGGGCGCGGGGGTGCGAGGTGGCGTAGACCTCGCGCAGAGTGTCGACGGTGACCAGGGTGTAGATCTGGGTGGTGGTGACCGATGCATGCCCGAGCAGCTCCTGCACGGTGCGGACGTCGGCGCCACCCTCCAGCAGATGGGTGGCGAAGGAGTGCCGCAAGGTGTGCGGCGAGATCCCTTGGGCCAGGCCGATCTTGTCGGCGGCATCCCGCAACACCTGCCAGGCGGACTGTCGGGACAACCGGGAGCCGCGGACGTTGAGCAGCAGCGCCGGCGTCCCCTTGCCCGCCCTCGCCAGTGCCGGTCGACCGCGGACCAGATAGGCCTGCACGGCGGCGACGGCGTAGGAGCCGACCGGTACCTGCCGCTGCTTGGATCCCTTGCCGAACAGTCGGACCACCCCGGTGGTCGGGTCCAGGTCGTCGACATCGTCCAGGTCCAGCCCGATGGCCTCGGAGATGCGGGCTCCGGTGGCATACAGCAGCTCCAGCAGCGCCCGGTCCCGCAGCGTGCGGGGTTCGTCGCCGGAAACCGATTCCAGCAACCGGGTCACAGTGCCGACCTCCAGTGCCTTGGGCAGTCGCTTGGCCGGCGTCGGCGGGTGCACATCGGCGGACGGATCAGTAGCAGTGCTGCCCTCCGCCAGCAGGAACCGGTGCCAGCCCCGGATCGCGACCACCGCTCGGGCCGCCGACGAGGCGGCCAGCGGCGGATGGTCGGCACTCCCCTCCCGCAGGACTGCCAGATGTTCGGCCACCAATGCGGGCTCGATACCGGTCACGTCGGTGACGCCGGCAGCGGTCAGGTGGTACAGGTAGCGATCGAGATCGCGACGGTAGGACAGCAGGGTGTTGCGGGCGACGCCACGTTCGACCGCAAGATGGTCCAGATATCCCCGCAACGCCCTGGTCAGTGCCGCCGGCGGTTCCGGCCGCTCCGCCGATTCGGTCACCAGTGCGGATCCGGCGTGAGGTCCGGTGCCGCCGGCGAGATGACTGCCGGGCCGCCGTCCCAGGGTTCGTCCGCCGCCCGCAGGGCGCGGCCATCACCGAGCGCCCGATCGGCAGCCAAGATTCCGGCCAGCGCGGATGCGTTCACGATCCGACCATCCAGTGCGGCCTCGACCGCACCGGCCAACGGCACCCGGACGATTCGCAGATCGGCTTCCTCGTGCCGGATCTCGGCCGGCCGACCGAGGTCCGTCAGCTCACGGGCCAGAAACACCCGGACCGCCTCGGTGGTGAAACCGGGTGAGACGGCGACGTCCACCAGTAGCTGCCACCGGCCCGCCGTCAGGCCGGTCTCCTCGACCAGTTCCCGCTGCGCCGCCAGTAGTGCCGGCTCACCGTCGGCATCCATCAGACCGGCTGGCAGTTCCCATAGCCGGTGCCCCAGCGGATGTCGGTACTGCTCGATCAGTACCACGTCGCCGGCATCGTCCAACGCCACCACGGCCACCGCCCGGTCGTGTTCGACCACCTCCCGCGCTGCCACGTCGCCGCCGGGCATCTCGACCTGGTCGATCCGGACAGTGGCTACCACACCGCGGAAAACCGTTTCACTGGAACGGGTCTCGAACAAGGCCATCAGCTGCTCATCTGCGGTCTGCCGTCACCGTGCGCCGATCGACGGCGCTCGTCGACTCCGCCTCAACCGCAGAATTGACGGAATCGGCGGGCCGGCCACCGTTCTCGGCAATGCCGGGCGGCGCGTCGACAGCATCGGAATCCCGATCCATCGGCAGTCGTTCGGATTCCAGGTAATCCAGGGACGCCCGGATGAAGGCCGCGAACAGCGGATGCGGCCGGGTCGGCCGGGACTTGAATTCCGGGTGCGCCTGGGTGGCGATCAGGAACGGGTGCTGCTCGCGGTCCAACTCGACGAACTCGACCAGCGACGAGTCCGGTGAGGTGCCCGACAGGTGAAGGCCGGCCGCCTCCAGCCGGTCACGGTAGGCGTTGTTGACCTCGTACCGATGCCGGTGTCGTTCGGAAACCTCTGTGTTGCCGTAGATCTCGGCGATCAGCGAACCGTCGGTCAGGGTCGCCGGATAGGCGCCGAGTCGCATGGTGCCGCCCATGTCCTTGCTGCCGGCGACCACATCGGCCTGATCGGCCATGGTGGCGATCACCGGGTCGGAGGTGTCCGGGTCGAACTCGGCGGAGTTCGCGCCGGCCAGTCCGGCCAGGTTGCGAGCTGCCTCGATCACCAAGCACTGCAGGCCGAGACACAGTCCCAGGACCGGGAGCTTATTGATCCGGGCGAAGGTGATCGCACCGACCTTGCCCTCGATGCCTCGGACCCCGAATCCGCCGGGGATCAGCACCCCCTGCACGTCCTCCAGCGCCTGGGCGGCGCCGGCGGGAGTGCTGCAGCTGTCGGACGGGACCCAGACGACCTCCACCTTGGCCCGGTGCGCGAACCCGCCGGCCCGGATCGCCTCGGTCACCGACAGGTAGGCATCCGGCAGATCGATGTACTTGCCCACCAACGCGATCCGGACCGTCTCGGTCGGTTGGTGAACCCGATCGAGCAGGTCGCCCCATTGAGTCCAATCGACATCATGGAAACTCAGGCCGAGCCGGCGAACCACGTAGGCATCGAGTCCCTCGGCGTGCAGCACCTTGGGAATGTCGTAGATGGACGGTGCGTCAGGGCAGCCGATCACCGCCTCGGAGTCGACGTCGCACATCAATGAGATCTTGGCCTTGAGCGCGTCCGGAATCTCCCGATCGCTGCGGCACACCAGGGCATCGGGCTGGATGCCGATGCTGCGCAGTGAGGCGACACTGTGCTGGGTCGGCTTGGTCTTCAGCTCTCCCGACGGTGCCAGGTAGGGCACCAGCGACACATGCAGGAAGAACACGTTGTCCCGACCGAGATCGTGACGCACCTGCCGGGCCGCCTCCAGGAACGGCAACGACTCGATATCGCCGACGGTGCCACCGATCTCGGTGATCACCACATCGGGAGCGGATGGGCCGGACGACGGTTCGGCCATCCCGCGGATCCGGTCCTTGATCTCGTTGGTGATGTGCGGGATCACCTGTACGGTGTCGCCGAGATACTCACCGCGGCGCTCTCGGGCGATTACCCGGGAGTACACCTGGCCGGTGGTGACGTTCGCCTGCTCGGACAGGTTGCGATCCAGGAACCGCTCGTAGTGGCCGATGTCCAGATCGGTCTCGGCGCCGTCCTCGGTGACGAACACCTCGCCGTGCTGGAACGGGTTCATCGTGCCCGGATCGACGTTGATGTACGGATCGAGTTTCTGCATCGTCACCCGCAGTCCGCGGGAGGTGAGCAGTCGACCGAGGCTGGAGGCGGTCAGGCCCTTACCCAGGGACGAGGCGACGCCGCCGGTGACGAAAATGTGCTTGGTGACGTGCGCCGATTGCGGCAAGTCGACTCCCGTGGTCCGTTGGGCCATGACGTCCGCCCGGATACCGGCTGAGCGGACTGTGTGTGCGAGGCGACCGGGCCGACCGTCAGGTCGGATCCGGCGCGTTGTCCACGGGGTTTCACTCTAACCGACGCCCGGCGCCGACGCCCGGTCCGGCTCGCCGGAACCCCGGGGTCAACGCAGCGGCCCCTGGCTCACGCCGGGGGCCGCTGTGGTGTCGAGGATGCCGGAGAAGGTGGATCAGCCGACCGCGAGCACCGGGATCGGGGCCTGCGCACCAGTGCCGCCGCCGTACTGGCCGACACCGCCGCCGCTCTGTTCGACCAGGCCGAGGACGGCGCCGAGCCGGCCGGTGGCGTTCTCCACGTCATCGATCGTGCTGACGGCGCCGCTGCGAGCCGGATCGCTGCGGACGGCGCCGACCGCTCCGGTGCCGGCTTCGGACCCGGATCGGCCGGCCAGCAGTACCCCGCCGGAAGCCTTCTTCAGCTGGGCGGCCAGGTCGGCCAGCATCGCAGCCCGATCGGTCTCCGAACCGCCGGTGATGGCGGCGCCGGTCAGGATCAATACCAATCGGCCCGGCGACTGAGCACCGCTGGCGGTGACGAACCCGCCGGCCGACAGCGCCGACATGGCTGCGGTGGCTTCCTCCGGCTGCGCGGTGGCCTTGCCGTTCGCATCGGTCAGCAACACCGCTCCGAGCAGCGCACCGGCCATGGTGCCGGCCGAGGCCACCTCGGGGATCGTCGACCCGGCCGGCAGCGACTTGGCCAGCAGCGACTGCAGTTCCGCGGATCTGGCCGGATCGGTGAAATCGGCAGTCACCTGGATCTGGGCGGAGACGGTGGCGCCGGAGCGGGCCAGCAGGCCCAGCAGTGCTTCCTTGTCGCCGGGATCGGCATCGGCCGTGCTGACCAGCACCACCGTCGCCTTCGGCAGCGTGCCGCGGACTGCCAGCGCACTGATGTCACCGGCGAACCGCTGATCGTTGGTCACCTGCTGGGCCAGCTGGTCGTGCTGTTGCTGCAGCTGATCACGCTGTTGGGTGAGTTGGGTGTTGTCCGCCTCCTTGCCGACCAGGATCGGCGACTGCACCTTGGTGGCGCCCAGCACGATGCCGAGCGCCAACGCCAGGAAGATCGCCGCGAGGGAAACGATGTGCGAACGCATGGAAATCATCAGAAAAGCCCCTTGACCCAGTTGACGAAGTCGTTCCACCAGCCGCGCGCCAGATCGGCGTAGGTGCCGGAGACGTCGGAGAACAGCACCGCGCAGACCAGCGCGACGATCGCCGCGAGCAGCAGCAGCGTGACCAGCCACCAGGACACCTTGGGGCGGTACAGCTTGGCGACGGCGGTGGCCTCGACGATCTTGTCGGCCACCCGCATCCGGACCAGGAAAGTGGAGGCGCCGGTGCCGCTGCCCTGGTCCAGCAGCTCGGTGAGCGAGGCGTGCATGCCGACCGTCACCATCAGCGCGGCGTCGTGGGCGTCGGCCAGCAACAGCGCCAGGTCCTCAGAGGATCCGGTGGCCGGGAAGGTGACGGCGCCGATCCCGAGGTCCTGCAGCCGCTCCAGCCCGGGTGCATGCCCGTCGGTATGCGCCGGGATCACCACCTCGGCCTTGCTGCGCAGCGTCTCGTCCTCGATCCGGTCCGGGTTGCCGACAATGACGTCCGGCAGATAGCCGGCATCGACCAGGATGTCGGCTCCGCCGTCGACGCCGATCAGGATCGGCCGGTATTCGGAGATGTACTTGCGCAGTGATTTGAGCTCGTCGGCTGTGTCCGGTGAGCCGGCGACGATCAGCACCTGCTTGTCGGCCATGTCGGTGGCCAATTCGGGGATGCCGACACCGTCCAACAGCAGGGTGCGTTCCCGCTTCATGTACTCGATGGCGTTTGCGGCGAACGCCTCGAGCTGGGCGGACATCCCGGACTTGGCCTCGATCAGCAGATCGGCCACCGACTCCGGGGTGTGCTCGATACCGGAGGCGATCTCCTCGTCCCCGACGAACAGCGTGCCGTCGTGCAGTCGCACCCGGGCGCCGTCCTTGAGCCGGATGAAGACCTTGTCCCCGACCTGGTCGATCAGCGGGATACCGGCAGCGACCAAAATCTCGGGGCCCAGGTTCGGGAACCGGCCGGAGATTGACTGGCCGGCGTTCACCACCGCAGTGACGCCCGCCCTGACCAGCGCATCGGCCGTGCCGCGGTCGATGTCGGTGTGATCGAACACCACCACGTCGCCGTGGCCGACTCGGCCGACGAGGGTGTCACTACGCCGAGCCACCCGCGCGACGCCTGTGACTCCTGGTAACGCCTGGGGATGGCGGGACAGAAGTTTCATATCCCGCATGGTGGCAGGGCCCACCGGCAGATCGGTGGAGGCGCGGCGCGGCGGCCGCGGATTTCGGCGCGGCCGGACCGGGGCGGCCGATCACTCGTCGAGCGGTGCTACCGGGCGGCGGTCAACAGGTCGGCCGCGTGGGCCAGGGCGGATTCGGTGTCGGTGCCGCCGAGCATTCTTGCGAGTTCGGCGATCCGGGCGTCGTCAGTGACGGGCTGCACGCTGGAGGTGCCGACCGTGCCGTCCGGACCGGCATCCACCACGTACTGCCGGTCGGCGAAGGCCGCCACCTGGGCCAGGTGGGTCACCACGATCACCTGGTGGCTGTCGGCCAGCCGGGCCAGTCGGCGACCGATCTCGGTGGCGGCCCGGCCGCCGACGCCGGCATCGACCTCGTCGAAGACCAGGGTGCCGACGGTGTCCGCGCCGGCCAGCACCACCTCGAGGGCGAGCATCACCCTGGACAGCTCACCACCGGAGGCGCCCTTGGCGATCGGCAGTTCCGGGGCGCCCGGGTGGGCGGTCATCAGCAGCTCGACCTGGTCGAAGCCGTCCGGACCGGCATGCAGCAATTGCCGGCCGACGGGGACCGTGTCCGGCCCGGCCTCGGCAGCCGCCCGGCGGTCCACCCGCACTCGGACCTCTGCCCGGCCCATCGCCAGCTGCTCCAGCTCCGCGGTAGCAGCACTGCCGAGTTCGAGCGCCGCCTTGCTCCGCTTGGTGGACAGCTCGGTGGCGGCAGTGGCCACCTCGGTCGCCAATTCGTCGACCCGCGACCGGAGCGCGGCCACCGCCGCGTCGGACGAATCGAGGGTGGTCAGCTCGGCCCGGGCGGCGGCCGCCCAGCCCAGCACCGCGTCGGTGTCGGCCCCGTACCGCCGGGCCAGCCCGCGCAGCACCGCCTGCCGGGACAACGCCTGCTCCAAGCGGGCCGGGTCGGCGTCCAGCTCACCGAGGTAGGAAGACAGTTCGGCGGCCACCTCCGTCAGCCCGGTCAACGCCTGCTGCAGGGTGGGCTCCCAGCCGGTCAGCCGCGGATCCTCGCTACCGGCCAACTGCCGACGGGCGGCCTCCACCAGAGCGACCGCGTTCGGGGCGTCGTCGGCACCGTCGGTGCCGAAGGACAGCGCGGCCAGCGCTTCGCTGGCCGTACTCCGTAAGGCATCGACGTTCTCCAGTCGTTTGACCGTCGACACCAGATCCGCATCCTCGCCAGGTAGCGGAGCGACCGCGTCGATCTCCTGCAAACCGAGCCGCAGCAATTGTTCACGCTGCGCCAGCTCCCTGGCCCGGCCGGTGCGGTCGGCGAGTTCGGCGACCGCCGACTGCCAGCGATCCCGGATGCCCCGGTACCGGGTCACCAGGTCGGTCAGCCCGGCGAACCGATCCAGCACGGAGCGCTGGGCGCCCGGCCGCAGCAACGAGATCGCTTCCGACTGGCCGTGGACGGCCAGCAGTGGTTCGGTCAGCTCGGTCAGCATCGCCAGCGGGGTGGACCGTCCGCCGACGTGGGCCCGTGACCGGCCCTCGGCGGACACGCTGCGGACGCAGATCACCGATCCGTCGTCGTCGGTGCTGCCGCCGGCCGCCGTCACCGCTTCGCCCAGTGCCGCTCCGACCGGCGTTCCCACGGGAACGTGCCAGCGGGTCTCGATCACTGCCCGGTCGGCGCCGGCCCGGACCCGGGCGGCATCCCCACGGCCGCCGCCGGCCAGGCCGAGGGCGGTCACCACCATGGTCTTGCCGGCTCCGGTCTCGCCGGTCACGACGGTGAATCCGGGGTGCGGCTCGATCACCGCGTCCGAGATCACTCCGAGACCGGAGATCCGCAGTTCGCTCAGCACAGCATCACGCTAGCTGGCCGCAGAACCGGGCAGCCGCTCCCGGCGGGGATCGTCGGACTCGTTGCAGTCGGGCTCATCGCTGTCGGGCTCGCTGACGGATCAATGCCGTTGATCCCGCCAGCCGTGCACCGGCAGCGAGAACTTGCGGACCAGCCGGTCGGTGAACGGTTCGTCGCCGACCCGGACCAACGCCACCGGAATACGACCACGCCGCACCTGCACCCGGGCGCCGGCATCGACGGTGAAGGTGCGCCGACCGTCGCAGGCCAGCACGGCGCCGTGGCCGTCCGGATCGAGGTGGATGGTGACAACGGAATCTGGACCGACCATGGCCGCTCTGGCGAACAGCGCGTGCGCGTTCAGCGGAACCACCAGCAGGCCCTGCACCCCTGGCCAGACCACTGGACCACCGGCCGAGAAGGCGTAGGCGGTCGAACCGGTCGGCGTGGACACCAGCACACCGTCACACCCATAGGCGGACAGGCCGCGCCCATCGACCTCGACGACGACGTCGAGAACCCTTTCCCTGGTTGCCTTCTCGATACTGATCTCGTTGAGTGCCCAACCCGTATCGACCTCGGTGCCGTCGACGTCGACGGACACCTCGACCGTCATCCGGTCCACGGTGCGATAGTCCCGGCTGACGATCGCGTCCAGCACCGCATCGATATTCTCGGCGTCCGCCTCGGCCAAGAAGCCGACCCGGCCAAGGTTTACCCCGAGCACTCCGACGCCCAAGGGTCTGGCCCACTCGGCCGCTCGCAGCAGGGTGCCGTCGCCGCCGAGTGCGAGCACCAGTTCGATGGTTCCGTCGCCCGCCAAGGACAGGTCGAGGTCGGGTCCCTCCTCGGCCAATGCGACCAGTTCGACCCCGTCGACGGCCAGCCGCTGCTGGGCTGCTCGGACGATCTCGGTGATGTCGGCGCGGCCGGTGTGGGCCACCAGCAGCACCTGTCGGCGATCGCTCCCGGAAGCGGAGCGCTCCGGCGGGGTAGATGTCATAGCGGGCCCTCCGCAACGGCTTTCGCGATCCGCTCGACCACGCTGGTGTCGCCCGGCGAGCTGGGGATTGCCGCGTCGGCCCGCAGATGGACGAAGAACTCGACGTTGCCGCTCGGCCCCGGTAGCGGTGACGCCACCACGCCGGCCAGTCCGCGGCCGAGGCCCGCGGCGGCCGCCACCACGGTGGCCACCGCGTCGGCCCGCAGTTGCGGATCGCGAACCACGCCGCCGACGCCGAGCCGGTCCTTGCCGACCTCGAACTGCGGCTTCACCATCAACAACAGCTCGCCGTCCGGTTCGGTGCAGGCCACCAGAGCCGGCAATACCAGGGTGAGCGAGATGAAGGACAGATCGGCCACCGTCACTGCCGCCGGTCCGCCGATATCGGCCGGGGTGAGGGTGCGGACGTTGGTCCGGTCGTGCACCCGCACCCGATCGTCGTTCTGCAAGCGCCAGATCAACTGGCCGTAGCCGACATCCACGGCCACCACCTCGCCGGCGCCGCGGCGCAGCAGGACATCGGTGAATCCACCGGTGGACGCGCCGGCATCCAGACAGCGCTGACCCTCGACGGTGACGTCGGCGAAGGCATTCAGCGCACCGGTCAGCTTGTGGGCGCCCCGGGATGCCCAGTTCTCGTCCGCCGTATCGGTTTTCACCACCACCGGGGCGCCCGGGTCGACCGCGGTCGCCGGTTTGGCCGCGGTCTGACCGGACACGGTGACCCGGGCGGCGGAGATCAGTTCGGCGGCGTGTTCGCGGGACCGGGCGAGGCCGCGGCGGACCAGTTCGGCGTCCAATCGGGCCCGGCGCACGTCAATGACCAAGTAGCCGGCCGGCCGGTGCCGAACCGAATGCTGGCTGGCCGGCAGCCCCCTCCGGCCCGGGGTTCTCGGCGGTGGTGCCGGCCAGCGCGGACGCCAGCGCCGCATGGATCCGGCGGTAGCTACCGAGCTGTTCCTCGGCCGACACAGATTCGAGCGCGGCCAGCTCTGCCTCCGCTGCGGCCAGCGGGTCCGTCGTTACCGGGCGGGGATCCATCGGCCGGTCCTTTCTGCTGCTCTTCGGTGCCGTGCTCCACGCTAGTGCAGTCGGCGGCTCAGGTTCGCGGAGCCGGCGGGTGGATCGTCGTCACATGGTTCGGCGGTCGGGGCTGTTCGCTCCGATCCTCCTCCGCTTCGCTGCTCACTCATTCCCGCCTCGCGATCTGCAGGCGAGCCAACGCCTCGGTCGCCGGTCGGCCGACTGCCGTCACCGTCACCGGTACCGGCACTGGCTGCTGCCATGCGGTGGTCAGCAGTGCCGCCAGCGCGCGCAGGGTGACGCCGTCGTCGGCCGGATCGACCTCGTCGCGGGTCGCCGTCAGGATCAGCCGGCCGGCATCGGCCGACACCGTCCACTCCCCCGGTTTCGTCGTGCTCCCGCCACCGGGCAGCGCCCGTCGGTCCGGATCCGGCAGGGCAACCACCCGGGCCGGATCGTGCAGACCGCGCAGGTCGAAGCTGACGTAAGTCGGTCGCTGGGCCGGCGGTGCGGGCAGCAGATCGGCGGCAGTGCTGACGCCGGTCAACGGCATCAGCGACGCCAGACCGGCCGCCGCTGCCGCTTCGATGTCGGTGTCCAATCGGTCCCCGACCACCAACGGACGCCGCGATCCGGAGAGGGCTATCGCGCCGTCCAACAGCGGGCGGCCCGGTTTGCCGGCCACCCGTGGATGCCGGCCGGTGGCCGTCACCAGCGCCGCGACCATCGCACCATTGCCGGGCAACAGCCCGCGATCGGTGGGCAACGTCGAATCGGTGTTGCAGGCTACCCAGTCGGCGCCGGTCCGCAGTGCGAGGCAGGCCTCGGCCAGCTGCTGCCAGCCGGTTTCCGGCGAATGGCCTTGGACAATGGCGACCGGGTGGTCGGTGGCCAGGCTCACCGGGACGAGTCCGACGGCCGCGACCGCGGCGTGCAGGTAGGGAGCGCCGACCACCAGCACCGGCGATCCGGCCGGATGACCGGCGGCCAGCAGGTCGGCGGCTACCTGCGGTGAGGTGAGGACGTCCCGCTCGGCAGCCTGGATTCCCATCCCCTGCAACGCATCCGCCACCTCGGACGGCGGCCGGGACGCGTTGTTGGTGACGAACACGGTCGCCATTCCGGCTGCCCTGACAGCGTCCAGGGCGGGCACCACGTGATCGATGACGGTGCCGCCGAGGTACACCGTTCCGTCCAGGTCGAGCAGCGCGGCATCGTAGATCTGCGACAGCGGCGTCACGGCCGTTCCGACTGCTCGGGCTCGGAGCCGGCAGCATCCGGCTCTGCGGCATCGGCAGTGCCTGTGCTGTCCGACTCCTCGTCGTTCCCGGATTCCTCCGGATCTTCGTCGCCGGCACTGAGTTCGGCGACCCGGTCGGCGGCATCGGTGTTGTCGTCGAGATCGGCATCGTGCGCCTTGATGAACCAGTCGATGGCTTCCTCCCGACGGTCTGCCGAGGCCAACAGGTCGGCATAGGCGTAGAGCACCCGGGCATCGGCGTCCTCGTCATTGACGCCGGCCCCCTCCAGCAGCGCCAGCGCCGCGTCCGTCTGACCGAGGTCGGCCCGGGCACCGGCCACCACGATCGTCATCTCGATCGCGCTGTCGGCATCCAGCAGATCCGCCTCGGCGGATCGGGACAGCTCGATCGCCTTCTCCGGGTGCTCCAGCGCCCGCTCGCAGTCGGCCATCACCGGCAAATGTCCGGGCCCGCCGCCCATCCGGCGGGCGGCTCGGAGTTCGGAGATCGCTTCGGACCACTCGCCGGCTCGGTAAGCGACCAGACCGACGGTTTCGCGAACCACGGCAATCCGACCGCCCTTCTGCCGGGCCGCCCTGGCATGCCGCCAGGCCAACTCGGGCTCGTCGTCGGCCAGCGTGCCGGCCGCGACCAGGTGCAGCGCGACGAACTCCGCGCCCTCCTTGCTCAGCCCGCGCAGATCCCGTCGGACATCGGGGGCCAGATCGTCCGTCACCGCCCACTCGGGCAGCTCCGGCCAAGTCTCGCCCCGGTCCTCTTCCCGAACCCGGGAGCCGCGGTCCGGCTCCCGACGGACCGGCCGATCGTCCTCCCAACGGTCATCACGACCCCACCGTGACGCAGAGGAGTCCCGACGCGGCCGGGAATCGGAGTACTCGCCGCCGCGACTGGGTCGATCGGCAAAACCTTCGCTGAGATCGCCGCCGAACGGACTGCGGCGTTCCCGGTTCGGCCGGTCGGACGTTTCGCGGTGCGGCCGGTCGGAGCGGGCTCGATCCCCGCTCCCCCGGTATCCGTCGGTGCGGGGCCGATCGTCGCGGCCGCGGCTCGACGACCGATCGTCCCGGCGGGCGTCGCCGAACTGCCGCGGAGCCCAATCGTCGCGAGCCGGCCGATCGTCGCGAGCCGGCCGATCGTCGCGTGCGGGCCGATCGTCACCGCGTGGCCGATCGTCCCGACGTGGTCGGTCATCAGTCCTCGGACGATCGTCCCGGCGCGGCCGATCGTCGCGGGCGGTGCGGTCGTCCCTGGATGCCCGGTCGTACCGCGGAGCGCGGTATTCGCTGCCCGAGCGGTTGCCGGCCGACGAGCGGTCGTCACGAATCGATCGATCACGCTGCGGCCGGTCATCGCGCTGCGGACGGTCGTCACGTTGCGGTTGGCCCCCGTCCCGGCCGAACTGTCGTGGCGCACGATCATCCCGACGTGGCCGATCGTCGCGGCGGAATCCGTCATCTCGTCGTGCCGGCTGCGGTCGCCGATCGCCGCTACCGGCACCATCCCGCAACGGTGCACGATCGTCCCGCCGGTACCTGTCGTCCCGCCCCGCCTGGTCGTCACGGCGAGGACGATCCGGGCGGTCGTCTCGTCGTTGGCCGGCCGGCCGCTCCGGCCGCTCGTCCCGCTGAGACCGGTCGCTGCGCTGAGATCGGTCGCTCCGCGTTGGCACATCGCTCCGTGTTGGTCGATCACTACGGGGCGTCCAGTCACCTCGGGCCGTTCGGTCTTCTCGCGGTGGTCGGTCATCACGGCGAGAACCGTCGCTACGCTCCGGTCGATCGCTCCGTGGGGGTCGATCGTCCCGACCGGAACGGCGACCATCGGAACCCGTCGGACCCCGGCCGGCAGCGCCGCGCGGCTCGGACTTCCGAGTCGGCCGGCCGGAATCGCCGGTCTTTCCGTTGCCCGGAGCGTCACCATCGGTACTCACAGAAGATCTCCTCTGCCCGCTGCGACGCGAGCTCTGTTCAATTGACGACCGTCGACCACCACAACGGCGATGGACGGCAGCAAGCGTGCCGGAAGGCAGCCATTCCGAACTCAACTCTTCCACATTCCGAGTCTGTCGGGAACGAACGCCGTCCCGATCACGAGCAGCGCCCGGGAGCGCGCCGACCTCGGTGACCAACCCGATCCCGACACAGCACATGCCCCGGAAACCACAAAAGGGGGACCCTCTACGGGTCCCCCTTTTGGGAATTAATGTCCGGCGGCGTTCTACTCTCCCACACCGTGGCCGGTGCAGTACCATCGACGCTGAGAGGCTTAGCTTCCGGGTTCGGAATGGGACCGGGCGTTTCCCTCTCGCTATGACCGCCGAAACTCTATGGAATTGGGTCATGATCAAATTCAGCATGCGCAGGACGATCACGGTTCTCCCGTATCTCCAGAGCTGCACAGTGGACGCGTAGCATTTTTGTGGTAAGTCCTCGGCCTATTAGTACCGGTCAGCTGCACACGTTGCCGTGCTTCCACTTCCGGCCTATCAACCCGGTGGTCTAGCCGGGGGCCTTACCCCACAAAGGGTGGGAGTCCTCATCTCGAAACGAGCTTCCCGCTTAGATGCTTTCAGCGGTTATCCCTTCCGAACGTAGCCAACCAGCCGTGCTCCTGGTGGAACAACTGGCACACCAGAGGTTCGTCCGTCCCGGTCCTCTCGTACTAGGGACAGCCTTTCTCAAGACTCCTGCGCGCGCGGCGGATAGGGACCGAACTGTCTCACGACGTTCTAAACCCAGCTCGCGTGCCGCTTTAATGGGCGAACA
>JAABUR0100000717.1_pt1 | contig 67699 bp, 62 predicted proteins | sample 5560091 | NCBI WGS metagenome assembly JAABUR01 (sample SAMN10711879, study PRJNA513375) | rock metagenome | isolation source: Antarctica rocks | place: Antarctica: Victoria Land, University Valley sud
CAACGGGCGCCTGGAACACCTGCGCGGATCAGCGCTCGGCTTCCGGAACCTCACCCACTACATCGCCAGATCCCTGCTCGAGACCGGCGGGTTCAGACCCCGACTACACCGTGGATTGTGATGAGCCCTGAATGCCGACACCGGGATCGGCGACAACCGTGCCCTGGACGGGCTCTTGGCCGGAACCTGCGGCTGGTCCGGCACTCATCAACAATCCACCGATACCCTCGGCGGCGTCACTCTCATGGGAAGCCGCCTGAACAACCCCATCACCGGCCGATTCCTTGCCACCGACTCTGTCTACGATGGGAATGCTAACCCCTACACGAACCCCACAGATCCCATCAATAAGTCAGAAAAAGAGTCACCGCCGCAGGTCAGGAGGCGGATGCGGATTCTGGAGCATCAGCGTCCTGACTTGCAACCCGTGGGCGCTGAATCACCATCACACCAACCTTCAGAGTGTCTCATGACCCGCGGCTATGGCGGGTTGGCCTCAGGACCAACCCAGCTCGGGGAGGGCGCACGGCTTGGCCCCTGGGGGTTCTGCCTCATATATCGCCATTCGGGTCGACCGGAAAGTCGCACAACGACGCAACAGGTAACTTCAGTTGGAATCACGACCCAAAGAGCGGGGAGACCTTTGAGTAGATTGAAGCGTGGGCGTGGACTCACCTATCCCGGCACTATCGTCGTTGGTCTTCTCGCGGTCGCGTTAGGGCTGCTGGCCAGCGTCTTGCTGGACCGCTGGCACTGGTCGTTGCTGATTCCAGCAGCTTTCGTATTCCTGGCGCCACTCTGTCGGGTGTGGTGGTCGAATCGACCGGAGCACGCGTCGCGAAGCGAATGACCGCAGAGATTCAAGGGGCCACCAGTATTGGTGGGGTTGGGCTGATCCTGGTGGGATGGAGTTGACTGAGTCGACGCTGGATTTGGCTGCACCGCCGGGCCCCGGGTATCGTCGAGGGGCTGCCCGGCCCAGGCCGGGCCTTTCGACTGTCCAGCACTATCGATCTGTAGGAGTGAGCCGTCGTGGCTGCCGTGTGTGATGTGTGTGGCAAAGGCCCGGGTTTCGGGATGAGTGTGTCGCACTCGCATCGGCGGACCCATCGTCGGTGGAACCCGAACATCCAGTCGGTGCGAGCCCAGGTGGCCCCCGGCACCGTCCGCAAGATCAACGCCTGCACGTCCTGCCTGAAGGCCGGCAAGGTCGCTCGCGGCTGATTTGTTCTGACTTCTCGCGACCTTCCGCGGCGCGAATCCACCCAGAACGGCGGTTCCCTCACCGGGAGCCGCCGTTCTGGCGTTCGGGTGCCCATGATGGACGGGTGGACCTCGACACCGTCGCCGATGAGCTGTACTCGCTGCCGCCCGAGGAGTTCACCGCGACCCGGACCTCGCGGGAGAAGGACGCCAAGGCCGCCGGCGACCCCGACCTGGCCAAGCAGATCCACCAGTTCACCAAACCGAACGCGGTCGGCTGGTTGGCCAACCAGCTGGTCCGAGAGCATCCCGACGAGATCCGACCGCTGATCGAGCTGGGCGAGGATCTGCGGGCCGCGACAGCGAGCCGGTCAGGTGAGCGGCTCCGGGAGCTCAGCAGGCTGCAGCGCCAACTGATCTCGGCGATCGTCGAAGAGGCCAGGGAAATCGCCCGGATCGCCGATCGCGGCGTCACTGCGGAAACCGCTCGAGGGTTGGCCGACACACTCCGGGCGGCGCTGGCCGACGTCGCAGCCGCCGACGAACTGCTGGCCGGGCGGTTGACCGCCGCCCTGTTCCGCAGCGGTCTGGAAGGCAGCAGCGGTAGCGGCGAGGCAGCCGACTCCCCCACCGACGAGGGTGCCGCGGCGGCCGGTCCGGCACCGCGGCGATCCTCTCCCGCAGCCACCTCGCGGGCCACCGGCTCGAAGGGTGGCCGTTCGAAAGCCGGCGGCTCGACCAACCGCTGGGAGGAGGCCGATGATCGGGCCGTCCGGCAGGCCCGTCACCTGGTGGCGGCCGCAGCAGAGGCGATGGCACAGGCCCAGTCGGCCGACGATGATGCCCAGCAGGCCGTCGCCGACGCAGACGCCGAGGTGGAGCGACTGGAGGCCGAACTGGCCACCGCGCGGGCGGCCCGGAAAGTAGCCGAGAGCACCCACCGGCGCACCCGGTCCGAGCTGGCCGAGGCCGAGCGGGTGCACCGGGAAGCCGAACGTCGGTCGGCCGACGTCAGCCGGAAGTAGGACCCGACCTCAGTCGGCCAGCCGGACCCGCCAGCCGTGCGGATCCTCCGCCGCACCGTTCTGGATCGAGGTGAGGGCCTCGCGGATCTGCAGGGTCACCGGTCCCGGTTCGGCGCCGGCGATCTGGAATTCGCCGTCGGCGTGTTTCACCGCACCGACCGGGGTGATCACCGCCGCGGTGCCGCAGCCGAACACCTCGGTCAGGTCGCCGGTCTCGACCGCCTTGGACCATTCGTCGGTGGAGATCCGCCGCTCGGTCGCGGTGTAGCCGAGGTCACGAGCCAGTTGCAGCACCGAGCTGCGGGTGATGCCGGGCAGCAGGGAGCCGTTCAGTTCGGGGGTGACGATCTCGATGCCGCCATCGGCATCCGCGGAACCGAAGACGAAACAGAGGTTGTTGGTGCCCATCTCCTCCACCCAGTGCCGCTCCAGCGCGTCCAGCCAGACCACCTGGTCGCAGCCCTTCGCCGCTGCTTCCGCCTGGGCCAGCAGCGACGAGGCGTAGTTGCCGCCGGTCTTCACCTGGCCGGTCCCGCCGGGAGCCGCCCGGACGTACTCGGTGGACCACCAGACCGTCACCGGCGCCGCTCCCCGGGCGAAGTAGCCGGCCGCCGGCGAGGCGATCAGGCAGTAGGTGACGCGGTTGGTCGGCCGGACTCCCAGGCCCACCTCGGAGGCGAACATGAAGGGCCGCAGGTACAACGAGTTGCCCGGAGTTGTCGGCACCCATCGCTTGTCGATGGTCACCAACTCCCGCAGCGACTGCACGAACAACTCCTCGGGCAGCTCCGGCATGGCCAGTCGGACGGCCGAGGAGTTCAGTCGGGCCGAGTTCGCCGTCGGCCGAAATCCGGCGACCGAACCGTCGGGTTGGGAGTAGGCCTTGAGCCCCTCGAAGATCTCCTGGCCGTAGTGCAGCACCATCATCGCCGGGTCGACGGTGAACGGTCCGTACGGCACCACCCGCGGGTCGTGCCAACCGGACTCGGCGTCCCAGTCGATGATCACCATGTGGTCGGTGAAGTATTTCCCGAAGCCAGGCGCTGCGAGAATCTCTACCAACCGCTGATCGTTCACCGGCGCGGAGTTGCTCTCCCGGCGGAACAGGGCAGGGGTCTGTGTCGCGGGCGCGGCTGGACTCTCGGTCATAGCAGAAACGGTAGCGCGGATGGTCGGAGATCCGACCATCGGGGCTCGGAGCAAATTCCGACACCCGGCTGCCGCGCGCTGTTCATTGCCGGTGCACCATTGTCCTGACAAACTGCTCTCCGACCGGTACTGCCGATCGGACTGTTCCGAGGTTCCCGCGTTGATTTCCCGATTCCTGCTCCGATGACCCAGTGAGAGGTTCCAGATGACACGGACCACAACCCGGACAGGGCGGTTCACCGCTGTCCTCGCCGCCGGCACCGCGATGGCGTTGGTGCTCGCCGGCTGCGGCTCGGACACTCCGGCTGCGTCGCCGAGCGGATCCACCGCCGGCGGCGACACTGCCGCGTCGTCCACCCCGATTGCGTCGACCTCCGTGGGTTCGGACACCGCCGGTTCGGACACCGCCGGATCCGACACCGCGGGTTCGGACACCGCGAGTTCGGACACCGCCGGTTCGGACACCGCCGGATCCGACACCGCGGGTTCGGACACCGCGGGTTCGGACACCGCAGGTTCGGACACCGCCGGATCGAGCCCGGCCGGGTCGCAGACTGCCGGATCGGGTTCACCGGGCGGCACCGGTGAGACCGTCAAGCTGTCGATATCCACCAACGGCATCAGTGGCGGCAAGAACGCCCAGGAGGCCGACTGGATCGGCCAGTACGTCATCCCGGAGTTCACCAAGGCCGAGAAGGCCAAGGGCGTCAACGTCGAGGTCAGCTACCAGTCCTCCGGTGTCGACGACGAGAAGTTCAAGGCGAAACTGGCGCTGGACCTGAAGGCCGGAAGTGGGCCGGACGTCTTCTCCATCGACGGCATCTGGGTCGGCGAGTTCGCCCAGGCCGGCTACATCAAACCGCTGGAAGACGTGGTCGGTGCGGATTTCAAGAACTGGGAAGGCTGGAAGCAGATCCCGGAGGCCGTGCAGGGCAACGCCACTTTCGACGGCAAGCTCTACGCATTGCCGACCGGTACCGACGGCCGGGTGCTGTTCTACAACAAGACGTTGTTCGCCAAGGCCGGGCTGCCCGCCGATTGGCAGCCGACCAGCTGGGACGACATCACCGCCGCCGCCGACAAGCTGAAGGCCATCGACGGCGTCACCCCGATGCAACTCAACGCCGGCACCGCAATGGGCGAGGCGACCACCATGCAGGGCATCCTGCCGCTGCTGGCCGGCACCGGGGCGCAGATCTACTCCGACGGCAAGTGGCTCGGCAACACCCCGCAGCTGAAGGCGGTGCTCGGCCTGTACGACAAGGTCTACAACACCGACAGCCTCGGCGATCCGAACCTGCAACTGGACGCCAAGGGCCGGGATCAGAGTTTCGCCGACTTCGCCGACGGCAAGATCGGCATCCTGGCGGAGAGCGACTACTTCTGGCGCAGTGTGGTCAACCCGAAGGACGGGGTGGCCAAGATGGCCAACCGGAACGAGGCCGTCGGCTATGCACTGTTCCCGGCGCAGAGCAAGGGATCCGGGCTCCGCGGGCAGGATTTCGTCTCGATGTCCGGTGGCTCGGTCTACGCGCTCAATCCGAACAGCAAGAACACCAAACTGGCCTGGGAGCTGCAGACCTTCATGCTGTCCCCCGCAGCGATCAAAGCTCGTCTCGGTGACGCAGCGGCGATCACTGCCCGGGATGACGTCAACAAAGAACTGCTGGCGAACGATCCGATGCTGTCCTTCGTCGCCCAGAAGGTACTGCCGTTGACGGCCTACCGGCCGGGTCTGGCGCAGTACCCGGAGGTCTCGGCCGCCCTGCAGCAGGCGACCGCCGACATCGTCTCCGGTACCAGCGTCGATGACGCCGCGGCGGCCTACCAGGATGCGCTGGTCAAGATCGTCGGCGCGGACAACGTGACCAGTGGCTGACACACGTCCACCGATTGCGCGCTGACCGGGCAATGCCGAGCACCACTCTCGTCACCGACGCCGCCGGCCTGGGACGTTCCCGGGCCGGCGCGTTCGTGGCGCCCGCGCTGGTCCTGATCGGCGTCTTCCTGGTTTTCCCGGCGCTGTGGACGATCTACCTCGGGCTCACCGACTACCGGCTCACCGGCACCACCGCCACCGCGCCGAACTTCGTTGGGCTGGACAACTTTCGGACGGCACTGTCCGACCGGTTCTTCCTCAACTCGCTGTGGCTGACGCTGATCTACGTCGCCGGTTCGGCGATCCTCGGCCAGACCATCCTGGGGTTCCTGCTGGCCTGGATGATGCAGCGGGTCCGCAAGTCGATCCGCGGGGTCGTCGAGACGCTGGTGCTGCTGGCCTGGCTGCTGCCAGGATCGGTGGTCTCGTTCCTGTGGTGGGCGTTGCTGAACCGCAAGGGCGGCACGCTGAACACCATGCTGGACACCCCCGGCTACAACTGGCTGATCCAGCATCCGATGCTGGCCATCGTGGTGTTCAACATTTGGCGCGGCACCGCGTTCTCGATGATGTTGTTCTCGGCGGCCCTGCAGGCAGTCCCGCCGTCCCAACTGGAATCCGCTCGGATGGCCGGCGCCAACGGCGCCCAGCAGTTCCGCGATGTGGTGTTCCCGCACATCCGCGGGCACGTGCTGACCAACACGCTGCTCATCTCGCTGTGGACCTTCAATGACTTCTCGCCGTATCTGTTGACCGCCGGCGGACCGAACCACAAATCGGAGATCCTGCCGGCCTTCATCTACAACCGGGCGATCGGCACCGGGGAACTGGGTTACGGGGCGGCGATCTCGCTGATCATGCTGGTGATCAACCTGATCATCGCGCTGGTGTATCTGACGCTGCTACGCGGACGGAAGGTGAAGACATGACGGCGACCATTGTCCGCGATGCGCAGTCCAGCCCGGTGAAGCCGGCCGGTCCGACCCCGGGACAAGTGGCTCGCCTGTTCGTCACCCGGGTGTTGTTCTACGTCTCGATCGCCTTGTTGGTGGTGTTCTTCGCGCTGCCAATGTTGTGGTTGGTGTTGTCGCCCTTCGATTCCTCCCCCGGCCTGCAGATCTCGCTGCCGGACTTCGCGCTGTCCAACTTCAGCGAACTCTGGAGCAACCCTTATGCCCTCAGGTCGCTGCTCAACGCCCTGATCATTTCCATCGGCTCGATGGTGTTGGTGCTGGTACTCGGCGCGCTGGCCTCCTACGCGTTGTCCCGGGTGCGGGTTCCCGGCCGAGATGCGTTGCTGTACGCGCTGTTGCTGCTCTCGTCGATCGTCTCCGGCACGGCGGCGATGGTGCCGATCTTCCTGCTGATGACCAACGTGCACCTGATCGACAGCCAACTCGGGGTGGTGCTGGTGTTGACCGGCGGCCTGCTGCCGGCGGCGATCTTCATCCTCAAGGACTTCATGGATGCCACCCCGCGGTCCTACGAGGAGTCGGCGAGGGTGTTCGGTGCATCACCGCTGCAGATCCTGCGGCATGTGGTGATCCCGATCGCCCGGCCCGGTCTGGCCACCATCGCGGTGTGGGCACTGGTCAACGCCTGGGGCAACTTCCTGGTGCCGTTCATCCTGCTGCGGACCGCCGACAAGTATCCGGCCGGGGTGGTGATGTACACCTTCTACACCGAGGGTGGACAGCCGAAACTCGGTCTGATCTCGGCATTCTCACTGCTGTACTCGATTCCCGTCGTCATTGCCTATCTGGTGGTCAGCCGGCGCTACGGATTCCGATTCCACGGAGGTATCAAGAGCTGATGGCGCAGATCACCCTGGACGGCCTGAGCAAGCAGTACCCGAACGGTGTGCTCGCCGTCGACGCGCTCGACCTCACCATTGGTGACGGCGAGTTCTTCGCCCTGCTCGGCCCGTCGGGCTGCGGCAAGACCACGCTGCTGCGCACCGTCGCCGGGTTGGAGAACGCCACCGGTGGCCGGTTGCTGCTCGGTGAGAAGGACGTCACCTCACTGCCGCCGGGGAAGCGGGACATCGCCATGGTGTTCCAGGACTACGCGCTGTTCCCGCACATGGATGTCGCCGACAACATCGGCTATCCGCTGCGCATCCGTGGCCAGCGGAAGGTGGAGCGGCGGGCGAAGGCGGTGCAGACCGGCCAGGGCCTGGGGCTCGACGCCTTGATGGAACGACGGCCGGCCCAACTGTCCGGCGGCCAACAGCAGCGGGTCGCGCTGGCCCGGGCGATGGCCTGCCAGCCGTCGGTGTTCCTGTTCGACGAACCGCTGTCCAACCTGGATGCCAGGCTGCGGTTGGAGGCTCGCACCTTCCTGAAGAAATTGCAGAAAGATCTGGGGGTGACGACCATCTTCGTCACCCACGACCAGGCGGAGGCGCTGGCGATGGCCGACCGGATGGCGGTGATGGAGGCCGGCCGAATCCGTCAGGTCGGCACCCCGTCCGAAGTGTTCCATCGGCCGGCCAACACCTTCGTGGCCAACTTCATCGGCTCCGCTCCGATGAACCTGCTGGCCGGCGAGATCAGCGCCGGCGGCGTGCAGATCGCCGGCTCGACGGTCGGCGTACCGGCCGGCACACCGTCGCTACCCGATGGCACCCCGGTATTGCTGGGCGCCCGCCCTGAGTACGTCGATCTGGTCGCCGCCGGCACCGCCGGTGCGTTGTCCGGAACAGTGACGATCGTGGAGAACCTCGGCGCCACCGCGCTGGTCAGCGTGCAGGTGGCGGATCCGACCGGCGACAGTTCCGACAGCTTCACCGATCCGGTCGTCGGACTGACCGTGCAGGTGATGGTCGCCGAAGGTGACGAACCGGCCATCGGCTCCGGAGTGGGCGTCGTACATCAATCGGCCCGCTCGCTGCTCTACGACGCGGACAGCGGAGATCTGGTGTCCGGCACCGGGTCCGGCAGTGGATCCGCCGCCGCATTCGGCGCCTCTGGGGAACGGGCGGCAGCGAAGTCGCTGACGGCGCGTTGATGCGCTCGTCCCACCACCACTTCACCCCGGACGACCGGGCCGCGCAGACCTGGCAGTACCTGCCGTTCGACGTCCCGGCCGGTATCGGTGCCTTCACCGTGACGATCTTCCTCGACGATCCCGCCGCGGTGATCGACCTGGGATGTCAAGGGCCGCACGGTTTCCGCGGTTGGTCCGGCGGCGCCCGACGGCAGTACTGCATCACCGACGAGGCCGCGACGCCCGGCTACCTGCCCGGTGTGCAGGCCGGCAGCTGGCAGGTGGTGCTCGGCCTGCACCGGGTCCCGCCGACCGGGGTGACAGTGACCCTCGACATCACCGTGGGCGGCAGCCCGGAACAGGCTGTTGGGCCGGCGGTGCCGCTGCCCGAAAGACCGCCCCGCCCGGACCTACCGGAGCTGGACGGAATGCAGTGGTTGGCCGGCGATCTGCACTGCCACACCGTGCACTCCGACGGCGCCGACAGCATCGAGCAGGTGGCGGCGCTGGCGGCAGCGGCCGGGCTCGACTTCCTGGCCGTCACCGATCACAACACGGTGAGCCATCATCCGTATCTGGCCGCGGTCTCGACACGCAGCGGCGTCCAGTTGATCCCGGGACAGGAGGTGACCACCTGGCAGGGCCACGCCAATGCGTTCGGCGACATCGGCTGGATCGACTTCCGGAAACCGGCCGACGACTGGATCGCCGACGTCGACGCCCGGGGCGGGTTGCTGTCGGTCAACCATCCGCTGTCGGGTGATTGCGCCTGGCGATACGACGGACAGCTGCGGCCACAGCTGCTGGAACTGTGGCACTCCAGCTGGTTCGACCGCACCTGGGGCGCCCCGCTGTCGTACCTGCACGCCTTCGCCCCGGATGCCGTGCCGATCGGTGGTGCCGACTATCACCGCGCCGGATCCGACGCGCTGCCGGGATCCCCCACCACCTGGGTACTGGCCGACTCAGGCGATGTGCTGGGCGGTCTGCGAGCCGGTCGGACCGCGATCAGCGCTGGACCCGGCGCACCGATCCTGCTCCGGGTGGGCGAAGAGTACTTTGCGCTGGGTGCCGACGGGCTGCTGCTGGCCACCATGGACGGCCGGCGGACCGTTCTGCACGGCGATCGGGTCACCGTGCCGGCCCGGCCGGGCGTCGCCTGGCTGGAGGACGGCGCCACCGGCATCCAAGCAATCTGTGGTCAACCGATCAACGATCCGGTCGCCTAGGCCTGAGTGTCTCGGACTGGTTCGTCAGCGCGACACGCGGTGCACTGTCGGGTGTCAGCTCAGATCGGAGGCGCAGCATCCCTGGATTCCTCGTTGGTCGGACGTCGTCGTCGTTCTGGTGGCCGGGCCCGTCACAGCACCGACGGCCAGCCCAGCTGCGCGGCCCAGGGGCCACGATTTCGAACCTGACTTCCGGCGTCACGTCCGGGTCGGCCCGGTCCGAGAGCCGATTGGTCGGCAGCCGGACGTTGACCGGGATCGTGACGAATCTGTGACCGATTATGCTGCGCTACAAGGCTTCTGGACCCCTCCACTGTCGGTGCTCGTCTCTAGAATTGTCGGTATGGATGGGACCGGAACTCCGAACGCTCCAGCAGGCAGTCTGCTGCAGCTGCGGGAGTTGATGGCCGCGACTGTGGCTGCGCTGAAAGAGGTCTCGGCTGTCGTTCACCAAACGCCGAGTACCGAGCTGGCCGGCGTGGTCGGTGAGTTGGATCAGCTCCGCGCGTTGGCCGAGGCCGGTCTGATTGTCGCAGTCGCCGAAGCCGAACAGCGTGGGGTGATCGAGCAGTCGCAGTGCGCGTCGACCGCGGCGTGGGTCCGGGATGCTGCCTGGCATCTGCAGACTGGCGGGTCGGCGGCGGTGGCCAAGTGTGCGGCGATTCTGCGCCGGCATGATGTGGGTGCGTTGGCCGATTCGATCCGCACCACCGACATCACCCCCAACGTCGCGGTCACGGTCGCCGCCGAGTACGACAAGCTGTCCCCCCGCCTGTCCAGCCACACCCACGACAGGGTGCTGGACTTGATGATCAACATCGGCGCCGAACACGGCTCCAGTGCGGTCAAGCAACTGCACCAGGAGATTTTGGCCCGCTGGGGCGAAGAGGGCGAATTCCAAGAGGAGCAGGATTCTCGGAAGCGGTATGTGGAGTTGTCGTCCGGACGGGAGGATGGCGGGATCTACCGCTACGAACTGACTGTGGACGCCGAAGGCCGCGCGGTACTGGAGGCGGCGATCGGGCCGCTGTCGAAACCGCAACCAGGGCCCGATGGTGAAGCTGATCACCGGCCGGTCGGGCGGCGGCGTGGCGAAGCGCTGGTCGAGGTTTGCCGGCGAGCTACCGCGGCCGGTGAGCGACTGCCGGGCGCGACGAAAACGCAACTGTTCATCACCATGACCCTGGACGAACTGCGCAACGCGACGGGTTCGGGAACCGTCGTCGGTTCCCTGGACAGCGGATCGCTGCTCGGCCCGGAAACCGTTCGCCGAATGGCGTGTGATGCGGCGATCATCCCGGTGGTCCTGGGATCCGACAGCGAGATTCTGGACGTGGGTCGCACTCAACGGCTGTTCACCTCAGCCCAACTCAAGGCCTTGTGGCTGCGGGACCGGCAGTGCACCTTCCCGGGCTGTCAAGTCCCGGCTCACTGGACAGACGCCCACCACCTGAAACATTGGATCGACGGTGGGCCGACGGATCTCGCCAACGGCGCGCTACTCTGCGGCCGGCACCACACCATCGTGCACCGCGACCAGCTGGCCGGCGCCCTCTTCGACGGGCAAGTGCTGTGGGACCGAAGACCCGGCTCCTACCAACGAGAATCACCCTCTGCTGCCTAGAGCCGCGGGCACGCATCACCACTGCCATCAATCGCTGCCGCCCGCCCAACAGCCGGGCCGGCGGCACCCAACCCGGGCCACTGCCGACCGCGCCACCCGGAGGGCGGGCGGCGGCATCCAACCCCCTCGCCAGTGCCGAGCGCACCACCCGCAGAGCCACCGGTGGCGATCAACCTGAACCAGGGCAGACTGCCGCACCCTGGGATGGGCGCACGCTACCGAGCCGTCAGTCGCGCAGCCGGACGGTGGCGATCTGCCAGGGCCGCAACGCGATTCGCGCAATCCCGTCGGCTACTGGCACCGATTCCAGTTCGTCGCCGTGCAGATCCACCAGCACCGCCGACGTCACCCTACGGACCGGGCAGTCGATGGTCGCTGTCACCGGATCGGCGGTCTGGGCGAACATCCGAACCTCGATCGAATTGTCCGGACCGGCCAGGACTGCCGACAGCATCACGCCCACCCCGGAGATCGACAAGCCGGCAACCGCATCCATCAATGGTGCTGCCGCTGCGGCCAACCCGATCCGGACCACCGGATCAAGCCGGAATGTCTCGGCCAGCTCCGATAGCCGGGCGGCTGCCCAGTCGCCATCGTGCGGCAGCACTGCGAGTCGGGTTCGCACCTGACCGAGCGATTGTCCCAGCGGGGTCGGCAGATTGGGCCCGGCCGGCTCGTCCCGATACGGATGGATGTTGCGGGACAGGTACCCGACGCCGCGGACCAGGGTAATGGCCAGCCGGTCGGGATCCGGTTGCAGTTCGTACTCCGTCACCGCCGCCGCCAGCACCCCGGCGCCGCCGGCGTCGACGAAACCGGCGGCTGGGTAGGTGGCGATGCCGAACTCGCCCACCGGACCGGTCTCCGGTGCGCCGCTGCGCCGCACCACCGCGAATTGGCCGTCGGCGTCGCTGCTCGTCGACGGGCGCGCGCACGGCACCTCCAGCCGGACCCGGTGATCACACACCTGGTTGTCGAACTCGACGGTGAGGCGGACGAACGGTTCACCGCGGCGCAGCTCGACGACCATGTCTACGGTCACCGGAACCAGATCGGCCGACCGGCCCTGGAGATCACTGGACGCGGGCCAGGAGTAGCTGCGGCGCACCAACAACTTTGCCCGCAGCGGTCCGGACTCCAGCACTCTGACCAGCACCTGGTCCGGCTCGTCGACCAGCACGTTTTGCGCCGGCGGTCCGTAGTTGTACGAATCGCCGGTGTCGCCGTCCTCGACGATCCGGCCGACACTGTCCAGCACGGTGTCGCCGTGCTGAATCCGCAGCGTTCCGTTCTCGTTGATCCGCACCGAGACACCGTTCCCCTGCAGGCCGTCGGCACTGGCCGACACCGCGCCGGTCACCACCGGTGACGGTTCGGCTGTCAGCCGGCCGGACGCCAGACCCAATGCTGGGACAGCGATTTCGGCCACCACGGTGCGGCGCGGTTCATCGACGATCAGCGCCCGCCACGGCCCGGGGTGCCGGGCCGCGACACTCGCGGTCTCGGCCCGGGCGGCCAGCTGATCCCACGGTTCGACGCCGGCATCGGCAGCGACCTCGAAGCGCAGTTCCGGTGGCTTTGCCGCAGTGTCGATCACCATCCGGCGGACCTGGCGGCCGAACAACTCACGGTCGTGTATCCGGCGGAATAACAAGGCCAACGTTCCGGCATCGACCTGTTCGTCGGCCAGCACGGGGTCGTTGACGCCGATCTGCTGTACCGCCACAGTTTCGCCCGATCCGAGACGCACCGCTATCGCGGCGTCACCGACACCGTCGGCGGGCAGATCGAGTTCCACCTGCACGGTGCGCTGCCAAGGACTCGGGTTGATCACCAGGGCCGCGTTCGACGGGACATCGGCTGCCAGCACGGCGATCACCGCGTCCCGGATCGCCTGACCGATGTGCTCACCCTCGGCGATCCGAGCGCCGACCTGCACGGCGGTGTCGTCCACCCCGCAACCGGTCACCGAGTCGTGGCAGGACGAGTCGACCAGCCGCAGCCAGGCCATCGCCAGCTGAGTACTCGGCCAGCTGCCCGCAGGTAGGTACAGCGCGGTCAGCGGTTCGGCGTACCGCTCCAGCATCTGTTCCGCCTGAGCCAGAGCACTTTTCAGCGCCGGCCGGATCGAGATCACCCCGGGCAGGATGTTCGATCTGGCATGGCTGCGCAGCTCACCGGTCAGCTCCGGCAGTCCGTCGCCGGCCGGATCGAAGGAGGTGACGTAGCTGTTCAACGTGGTGACGTGCAGGCCCTCGACCTCCTCGGTGTCCAGGGTGGCCACCTGACCCATCAGCGTCGGTAGCGGCCCGGAGTGATCGGTGCCGTACATCGCCAGTAGGTCGTCGTCGCCGAACCAGGGCCGCAGCTTCTCGACCCGCCGGTCCAGCCGGGCGGCCAGATCGGTCGGCTCGTCGAACAGATCAGAGACATTGCCGTAGCCGGCGACCAGGTACTCGGTGCGGATCATGCTGCCGTCCGGTGAGACCCACCGGAACGCGTGGGTGCTGATCTCGGCCGGCACTCCGCGGTAGACGCAGGCATGCTGGATGCCGGCCAGTCGCAGGATCTGCGGCATCTGGGCGATGTGGCCGAACATGTCGGGCAGATAGCCGACCTGCATCATCGGCCCGAGCGCGTCGGCCTGCCTTCGACCTATCTGCAGGTTTCGGATGATGTTCTCCCCGGAACACAGGAACTCGTCCAGCAGCACCCGCCACGGGCCGATGGCGAACTGTCCGGTACCGACCAGGGCGGCCAGCCGGTCCCGCTGTTCCGGCCGAATCTCCAGGTAGTCCTCGACCGCGGCCATCTGGCCGTCGAAGGTGAAGTGGAAGCGCGGATCTGCCTCCGCCCGCAGCATCACGTCGTCGATCACGTCGACAAGCCGCATCCGGAATCGCTGGAACGGCTCGTACCATTCCCGATCCCAGTGGGTGTGCGCCACCAGCGAGATGGGCGACTTCTCCTTCGGCGTCGACGTCACCGGACGTGCGAGTCGACGAACGGCGGCTTGGCCACCTGCACCCGGAGCCGTCGGCCGCGGACGTCCACCGCGATCTCGTCGCCGTCCTGCACGCCGGCGGCGGTGTCGATCAGCGCCAGTGCCACTCCCTTGGCCAGGGTCGGTGAGAACGTGCCGGAAGTGGTCTCCCCCAACGGATTTCCGTCTCCATCCACTACCTGCTGGTGCGGCCGGAGGACACCCTTGTCCAGCGCGATCAGACCCCGCAACGTCCGGCGCGGCCCGTCGGCCTTCTCGGCGAGCAGCGCGTCCCGGCCCAAGAAGGCCTCCTTCTTCCAACCGACCGTCCAGCCGGCCCGGGCCTGCACAGGCGAGATCTCCGGCGACAGGTCCTGTCCGTGCAACGGATAGCCCATTTCGGTGCGCAGCGTGTCCCGGGCACCCAGGCCGGCGGCTCGGCCACCCAACGGCTCGGCGGCAGCCAGCAGCGCATCCCACAACGGGCGCGCCGCATCCCAGGTCGGCAGCAGCTCGTAGCCGTGTTCGCCGGTGTAACCGGTCCGGCAGACCCGGACCGGCGCGCCGGCGTACTCGCCGTCCGTCCACGCCATGTAGTCCAGCTCGGTCGGCAGGCCCAAGGCGGTCATCACCTCGGTCGATCGGGGCCCCTGCACCGCGAGCACCCCGAACTCGCGATGCCGATCGGCAATCTGGATGTCCGCCGGCGCCGCCGCCTGCAAGGCGGCCACCACCGATGCGGTGTTGGCGGCGTTCGGCACCAGGAACACTTCGTCGTCGGACACCAGATAGGCGATCAGATCATCGATCACACCGCCGGATGCGGTGCAGCACAACGTGTATTGCGCCTGACCGGGGCCGATCTTGGCCAGGTCTGCGGACAGGCAGCTGTTCACGAAGGCCGCGGCTCCCGCTCCGGTGACGCCGGCCTTGCCCAGATGTGAGACGTCGAAGATGCCGACTGCCTCCCGCACCGCGGTGTGCTCGGCGATCACTCCCCCACCGGCGTACTGGATGGGCATCTGCCAGCCGCCGAACGGCGCCATCGTCGCACCCAGCGCGAGGTGAGCATCGTGCAACGGGGAGGTCAACAGGGTCTCGTCGGTCATGGCGGCCACCGTATCGGTCTCACCCAACCTGCAGAACATCGACTCCCAACGCGGCGTAGCTGGCCATCGCCTGGCGATCACAGGTCAGCAAAGTCGCCCCGGCGGCCACCGCGCAGGCACCGACGAGGCCGTCGTAAACTGCGCCACCGGCGATCCCGACAGCGGCGAATTCGGTGGGCAGCGCCGACGACCGCTCCAGGTCGAGGTGAGCGCTGTGCGGGAAGTTGGTCCGGATGACGCGGGCGGCGAGTTCGGCGCTGAGCCGCTGCGGTGACGGCAACCTGGTCAACACCGAATACGTCTCGAACATCGCGTGTCCGGCCAGGCCGATTCGTGACCCGCCGATCGCCGTCAGCACGACCTGATGGTGCACGTGGGTGGTCAGCACGGACGCGATGGCTGCGCTGGTGTCCAGCAGCAGAACGGGCCTCGCCGATCCACGGGAGGACTGCGACTCACTTCTGGTCGGCAAGGCGCAACTCTCTGATGTCCTGGACGGATATCTCGGGGCCGTCGGCGGCGATCACCAATCGACCGTCCCGCTCGATCACCCGATCAGCGACGACCGGTTCGATGCGCAGCGCGGAGCCGACGACCGTGACCTCGACCGCGCCGGCCGACATTCCCACCTGATCCCGTAGCGCCTTCGGAACGACCAATCGTCCTGCCCGATCGATGGTGGTTTGCATACCATGAATCTACCACTGGACTGGTATCGCAGCGGCTCGCGTCGGTCGATGGCCCGAGGACGCCGATCGTCAGTACTGTCTCGACCGTCAATGCCGCACATCCCGACCCACCACCAGGAGTTTCAATGACGAAGCTGTCGCTGACCACCGCCGACGCCGCCGGCCTGAAGGCCGAGGCGCTCATCGTCGGCGTCCACTCCAGCGATGAGGGACCACTGCTCACCGACGAGCCGACGCCGCTGTCGCCGTGGCCGGCCATCGCTCGGGCCGCCGCGCTGGCCGGCATCAGCGGCGCCGTCGGCGAGGTCGCCACGTTGCCGGGCGGCGACGCGGTGAACGCCGACCGGTTGGTGCTGGTGGGTCTCGGCGAACCGGCGAAGCTGACCGCCGAGCGGGTCCGTAGGGCCGCCGGTGTGGCGGCCCGCGCGGTGGCCGGCCTCGGCACCGTAGCCACCACCCTGAGCGGTATCGACCTGACCGCAGCCGCCGAGGGAATGATGTTGGGCGGCTACCACTTCGGCGCCTATCGGGACTCGAAGAAGCCGGCGGTGAAGTCCGTCAAACTGGTCGTACCCAGTGCCGCGAAGGCCGCCAAGGATGAACTGCGACGTGCCGTCATCACCGCCGAAGCCGTTGAGCTGGCCCGCGACCTGATCAACACCGCACCGAACGACCTGCCGCCGGCGGCGTTCGCCGATCGGGCCAGGGCCGCCGCCGAGACCGCCGGTCTGACCGTGCAGGTGCTGGACGAGAAGGCGCTGGCCAAGGGCGGTTACGGCGGCATCCTGGCCGTCGGATCCGGATCCAACAGGCCGCCGCGGTTGGTCCGGATCAGCTATCGACCGAGCCGGCCGCGGGCCAGCGTTGCTCTGGTCGGCAAGGGCATCACCTTCGACTCCGGCGGCATCTCGCTCAAGGCCGGCCCGGGGATGGACCACATGACCTCGGACATGTCGGGTGCCGCCTGTGTCGTCGCCACGGTGATCGCCGCGGCCGCGTTGCAGCTGCCGCTGGCCGTCACCGCGACGGTGCCGCTGGCTGAGAACCTGCCATCCGGGTCGTCCTACCGGCCGGGCGACGTGCTCACCCACTACGCGCCGAAGGGCCGGCGCGGCATCACGTCGCATGTGTTGAACACCGACGCCGAGGGACGACTGGTGCTGGCCGATGCAATCGTCCGGGCCTGTGAGGACGGACCCGACTATCTGCTCGAGACTGCCACCCTGACCGGCGCCCAGGTGGCGGCGCTGGGCGAGCGCACGATGGGCGTGATGGGCACCGAGGAACTCCGGGATCGGGTGGCCGAACTGGCCAGGGAATGCGGCGAGGGCGGCTGGGCGATGCCGCTGCCGGAAGACCTGCGGGACGGTCTGGACTCGTATCTGGCCGATCTGCAGAACATCAGCAGCGGCAAGGGCGGTGGCATGCTGGTCGCCGGCCACTACCTCGCCCAGTTCGTCGCCGACGGTGTGCAGTGGGCACACCTGGACGTCGCCGGCCCGGCCTTCAACACCGGCACCACTTACGGCTACACCACCCAGGGCGGCACCGGCGTGCCCGTTCGGACCCTGCTGGCCACCTTGCAGGACATGGCCGACCGCTGATCAGTCGTCGGTGCCACCGATCGGGATCTGGTGATCAACATCAGCCGCCGCGGATCGGCCCAGGACACCACCGGCCAGTTCCCCGGTTCCGCGGTGGTGGCCGTCGATCTCGGCACCGGCCGGGTGCACTAGCGGGTCGAACGCGTCCAGGCCGACCGGACCACGCCGACCGCGGTACTGGCCCACCCGCTGTCGGACAGTGATCGGGCGACCGGGAAGCGGAAAACCGCACTGCCGGCGATCCTCGACGCAACCGACGGCCACCCCAGCTGGAGCTATCAGGACTCCACCAGACCCACCACCGCCGTGTGGGAACGAGCAGCCGGCTCGAAAGCCCTGCTCCGGCCGGTCGGCGCTGGATCGCCGCCCGAACTGCTGGTCGACATCGCGGCCGCCGTACCGGCCCTGTCACTGCCGGCCGGCATCTGGACGTTGGGCGACGGCTATCTGCACTATTTCGACAGCAGCTACCTGGTCACCTTCGTCGGCCAGGGCGACACCGGATTCCAGGTTTACCGGATCGGCGGAGTTACTCCCCCAGCGCTTCCTTCTGGGCCCGTTGACGCAGAATCATCTCTCGCCGCGAATAGTCCCGCATCCGCTGCGGATAGCCGACGACGGTGGCGTCATAGATCGGGATGGCATGCTTGGTGGCGAACGATCGAGCTGCCTCGGTGGACGGAACCCGTCGGCGGGTGAACTCGCCGTCATGCGCCACCAGCAGGATCGAGTTCTCCGTCATCGCCGTCTTGGGTTCGACGAACGCCTCCACCCCTCGATGCGCCGCCACCCACTCACCGAGCGTGTCGGTGACCTCCCGGCGATCGGACCGGGAGCCACGGGAGCGCCTGGAGAACAATCCCATCCGTCCATGGTGCCTCACCGAGGGGTGGATCGCGGGGATTCTGCACCGCACCCGGGCCGAGCCGCCGCAACCCGCTAGTGCCAAGATGGAGGGTGTGCGCCCCGGCACCCCGAGGGCGTTCATCCGCTTCCAGAGCCACGCCCGGGCGAACACCGGACGGACCTACTGCAAGGAGCAACACCGACGATGACGGACACCAATGTCGACCTGGTCGTGCTGGGTGGCGGGACCGCCGGCTATGCCGCGGCCATCCGGGCCGCCGAACTCGGTTCGAAGGTGGTGCTGATCGAGAAGGACAAGCTCGGCGGCACCTGCCTGCACCGCGGCTGCATCCCGACCAAGACCCTGCTGCACTCGGCCGAGGTGGCCGATGAGGCCCAGCACGCGGCGAGCGTCGGCCTCAAGGTCAGTTACGACGGCGTCGACATCGAAGGGCTGCACAAGTACAAGGACGGCATCGTCGCCAAGCATCACAAGGGGCTCACCGGCATCATCAAATCGCACGGCATCACCGTCGTCGAGGGCGAAGGAAAGTTCGTCGGACCGAACATCGTCGAGGTCGGCAACGATCGGTACATCGGCACCAACGTGGTGCTGGCCACCGGTTCCTACTCACGCAGCCTGCCCGGCCTGGACATCACCGGCCGGGTGATCACCAGCGAACAGGCACTCGGCCTGCAGTGGATCCCGGAGCGGGCCATCGTGCTGGGCGGCGGCGTGATCGGCGTCGAGTTCGCCTCCATCTGGGCCTCCTTCGGCACCGAGGTGACCGTCGTCGAGGCGCTGCCATCGCTGGCCCCCGCCGAGGATCCCTGGGTCGGTAAGCAGCTCGAGCGGGCGTTCCGCAAGCGCAAGATCAACTTCAAGACCGGGGTCAAGTTCTCCGGCGTCACCCAGGACGATTCCGGGGTCACCGTGACCCTGGAGTCCGGTGACGAACTGAAGGCCGACCTGCTGCTGGTCGCCGTCGGGCGGGGCGCCGCCACCGACGGCACCGGCTTCGCCGAGGCCGGCGTCACGATGGACCGCGGTTTCGTCCTCACCGACGAACGCTGCAGGACCAACCTGCCCAACGTGCTGGCCATCGGCGACATCGTGCCCGGCCTGCAACTGGCGCACCGCGGCTTCCAACAGGGCATCTTCGTCGCCGAGGACATCGCCGGGCTCAACCCGGTGGTGATCCCGGAGAAGAACATCCCGCGAATCACCTACTGCGACCCGCAGATCGCCTCCGTCGGGCTGACCGAAGCCGGCGCCAAGGACGAGCTGGGCGCCGACCAGGTGGAGACCTTCACCTACAACCTGGCCGGCAACGGCAAGTCCGACATCCTGCAGACCGCCGGTGGCATCAAGGTGGTCCGGCAGAAGAACGGCCCGATCGTCGGTGTGCACATGGTCGGCGGCCGGATCGGCGAGCTGCTCGGCGAGGCTCAGCTGATCGTCGGCTGGGAGGCCCATCCCGAGGACGTCGCACCGATGCTGCACGCCCACCCCACCCAGTACGAAGCGCTCGGCGAGTCCATGCTGGCGATGGCCGGCAAGCCGCTGCACGGCCACAACTGATCACCGCACCGACCAGCACAGAACAGGCAGGCGAGAACCCTCATGTCGCAGTCCGTGCAGATGCCCGCCCTCGGCGAGAGCGTCACCGAAGGCACCGTCACCCGCTGGCTGAAGGCCGAGGGCGACGAGGTTGCGGTCGACGAGCCGCTGCTGGAGGTGTCCACCGACAAGGTCGACACCGAGATCCCGTCTCCGGTCGCCGGTGTCCTGGAGAAGATCCTGGTCGCCGAGGACGAAACCGCAGCAGTGGGCGCGGATCTGGCAATGATCGGTGACGGATCGGGTGGCGGTTCCGACGAGGCCGCACAGCAGGACGACGCGCCGCAGCAGGACGACGCGCCGCAGCAGGACGACGCGCCGCAGCAGGACGACGCGCCGCAGCAGGACGAAGCGGCTGCCCCGGACGCCGAGGCTGCGCCCGCCCAGGACGCCGAACCCGAACCGGAAGCAGCCCCGGAACCGGCGGCGGCTCCGGCCGAGGCACCGTCCACCGACAGCGACACGCCGGCCGAGAAGCCGGCCGCCGGTACCGGCTCGACCGGCGGCTCCGGTACCCCGGTCACGCTGCCCGCGATGGGTGAATCGGTCACCGAAGGCACCGTCACCCGGTGGTTGAAGGCGGTCGGTGACGAGGTTGCTGTCGACGAGCCGTTGCTCGAGGTGTCCACCGACAAGGTCGACACCGAGGTGCCCTCCCCCATTGCCGGAACGCTGCTGGAGATCTCGGTCCAGGAGGACGAGACGGTCGAGGTCGGCGGGCAGCTCGCGGTGATCGGCGCCGCCGGTGCCGCACCGGCCGACGGCGGATCGACCGCCGATCCCGAGCCGGCCCCGGCAGCAGAAGCTGCACCGGAGCGGGCAGCACCCTCGCAGGGCGCCAGTGCCGGGTCCGCGCAGCAGGCCGAATCGGAGGACGACGCGGTCGACGCCGAATCCGCGGCCAGCTCCGCCGAGCCACAGGTCTCACCGGCCGAGGCACCGAAGTCCGCACCGGCCGCGGCGCCCACCACGGCTGCACCGGCTCCGGCTTCGCCGGCCGGGTCGACGGCCGCCAGCCAGGCGCAGCCGGCCCCGAGTCCCACCGAGACGCTGGCCCCGAAGTCCGACTCCGGCGGCAGCTATGTGACGCCGGTGATCCGGAAACTGGCCACTGACAACGGCGTCGACCTGTCCTCGATCCAGGGCAGCGGCGTCGGCGGTCGGATCCGCCGGGAGGATGTCGTCAAGGCCGCCGAGGCGGCCAAGGCGGCTGCCGCCGATCCCGCAGCGCCGACCGCTCCGGCAGCAGGAGCACAACCGGCGGCGCAGCCGTCCACCGGCGGATCGGGTGTCGCGGTACCGGACCCCTCGGCCATCGCGCTGATCGGCACCACCCAGAAGACCCCGCGGATCCGGCAGACCATCGCCAAGAACATGGTGAACGCGCTGCAGACCGCGGCCCAGCTCACCTCGGTGATCGAGGTGGACGTCACCCGGGTGGCAAGTCTGCGGACCAGGGCGAAGAAGACATTTGAGGCCCGCGAGGGCGTCAAGCTGTCGTTCCTGCCGTTCTTCGTCAAAGCAGCGGTGGAGGCCGCCAAGGCCTACCCGGTCATCAACTCGACGATCTCCGACGACCTGAAGGAGATCACCTATCATCCGACGGTCAACCTGGGGATGGCGGTCGACACTCCCCGCGGCCTGGTCGTCCCGGTGATCAAGAGCGCCGACGATCTGAACATCAGTGGGATCGCCCGGAAGATCGCCGACCTGGCAGATCGCACTCGCACCAACAAGATCGGCCCGGACGAGTTGTCCGGCGGCACCTTCTCGTTGACCAACACCGGCAGCGTCGGCGCGTTGTTCGACACGGCGATCTTCACCCCGCCGCAGTCGGCCATCCTGATCACCGGCGCCGTGGTGAAGCGGCCGGTGGTGCTCACCGACGCCGACGGCAACGATGTGATCGCCATCCGATCGATGGCCTACCTGGCCCTGAGCTACGACCATCGCAACGTCGACGGCGCCGATGCCGCACGCTTCCTCGGCGCGGTCAAGAAGCGGATCGAGGCCGGCGAGTTCGAGGGCGACCTCGGACTGTAGTCAGCTCGGCAGTTCCCTCATAACCGGGCGCTGGTTGCACGTTTCGGCCCTGCGGGGCCTTCCGTGGCGATCTGGCGTCCAGTTCTGCGGGACGTCGTCAGCTGACGCACGGCGAGATCCCGGGCAGCACAACTCCGAGCGCCAATGGCCGGGTGCGACCGCCGATCGTCCACATCGACAGGGACGGTCGGTTTTGCTGGAGGTGAGCTACGGCGGTGGACTCCTGGATGGACAACGCTGTGCACGATCCTTCGGGCCCCGCCAGTACTGCCTGCAACGCCGGATTGACCGGCATCGGCCAGCGAGCCGGCGCGATGGTAGCGATCGGAGCCGGCTCGGGGTTGACGACTGTGAGAATCCGAGCTGTCCAGGCTCTTTGTCGGCCCGCAATCATTGTTGTCAGGTTGCCGGTCACTGATCGCATCGCCGCGCGAGCGCGGACGAGTGCGGGCGGCAGGTCGGATTCCGGTTCGCCGATGTCGAGCGCATACGCCGAGGCACGCCTGATCGACTCTTTGTCAGTGATGTAGGTAAGCTCCGTCGTCGTCGCGTCCGCGATCCCGATGGTGTTACCCGCTCTGGTCATGTCGACGTACGAGTCCGCCGACGCAAAGTAGGTGTCAAGCCGTTCGCTCACCTGCTTCGGATCGACCCAGCCAGCCAGGATCGTCGGTGGCGAATCGCAGAAGTAGCCACCTCCGCGGATAGTGAGAACGGAACCGTCGCTGTAGACCACCATGGCCGGTAACAGCAGTGCACGGTCATAGGCACAAGTGCCGCCTTCGGGCAACATCCGGATCACCACCATCAGTGTCGCGGCTGCCGACGGGCCACTGAGGTGGCCGGTTCGCACTGCTCGCTCGGATGGCAATGGCGGCGGCGCGGAACTGGGCACGCCCGGATAGGCCATCGCGGACGGCGGCATCGAGGATATCGACGAATGTACGGACGCAGTGCTCGATGGAGCGGGTCCAACCGAACCGTCCGGCCAGGCCGACGGGGTTGCCGTACAAGACACGATGATCACCAGGACCGGCAGCATTAGCAGTGCATGCCGCGGGCCGCCGAACGAACCACGAGTGGCGATGGACCGCTCATCAACGAGAGTCACACCGGGTGGACGGATCCAAGCATCCAAGTCGTTGCAGGTCCGGGCGAGGAGTGATGGTGCTCCGACCTCGCCGGCAGGTCAGTGCTCATAGGGATCTGACGGCTGGGCCACCTGTTTCACCGAGCTCACCACGGCCGTCGGCACGAAATCGTTGGCCGAACTGCCGCTGCCGTCGACCGACTTCCCGACCACCGCCACCCAGGTATTCGCCGGGAACGGCGGCGGCCCGTCGACGTGGATCTGGATCGGGTTGGCATCGGCAGCGCAGCAGCTGATGGTCAGCCGGGCCAGCGTGTAACCGCTGGTGAACCCCTTGCCGGCCGGCGCCACGAGACCCACCAGGGTCACCGGCGTCCTGGTGATCAGCGGCTTCGCCTCGTACAGCGATCGCAGTACGAAGTCCTTCAGGGTGATCACCGGATCGGCGCCGCCCGGCAGCGGGTCGAACTGCATGGTGCGACGACCGGTGCTGTCCTCGGCCCTGCCGCTGCCGTCGTTTGGCGCGTAGCCGTCGTAGACGGTGGCGGCGGCCGGTGCGACGTCCAACCCGGCGATGGCCTGCGAACCGGCGTTGCGGGACACCGCATCGGCGCCCAACGCGGACGGCGCCACCACCATCAGCAGCAGCACCGGCGCCAGCATCAACCAGGGTGCGCGGGATTTCTGGTGGCTGTGTCCGTGGGCATCGACCTCGTCGTGCTCGAGAGCACCGCCGGTCGCTTCGCGTTTGGCCCGCCGGACCTCGGTGACGATCGTCTGGGCCAACGACAGCAGACCGATCAGCAGCAGGATGATGCCGCCGGTCATCAGCAACGGGCCGAAACCAGGCTTGACATAAGAGGTGTAGCGGCCAGAAACCGTGATCCCGACCAACAGGCCGCCGAACAGCATCACCACGATCGACTGCGCTTCCCGATTCATCCCATCACCTCCGCTCGTCGTTCATCACTGCGTCCACCCATCTACAGCCCCCAGAAGATCGCACCGGTGCTCACGGCGACCACCACCGCGACCAGCAGCGTCAACGGCGCGAATCGCACCGCAAACCTGCGACCGAAGGTACCTGCCTGCAACGCGACCAGCTTCACGTCGACGGCCGGCCCGACCGTCAGGAAGACGAGTTTGCCGACCATCGGAATGGTCGAGAACGATGCGGCCACGAAGGCGTCCGCCTCGCTGCACAGCGCCAACATGAAGGCCAGCGCCGCCATCAGCAACACCGACAGCACGATCGACGAGCCGATGTGCGTCATCCAGTTCTGCGACACCAGCACCTTGAAGGTGGCGGCCACCCCGGCGCCCAGCACCAGGAAGCCGGCGGCCTGGGTGAAGTCGGTCCGCATGGTGGTCAGGAAGGCCGGCCAGCCGCCGGCATCGTCGCCGGCCGCACTGCGCAGCCGCGGTGCCAGCCATTCCGGCCGGCCGATCCGTTCCCAGATCAACCCGACGACGACCGCCGTCAACAATCCGGCCACCAGCCGGGCCCAGACCATCCGATGGTCGGCAGTGAAGGCCACCGCCGTCGCCACCAGCACCACCGGATTGATGGCCGGCGCCGACAGCAGGAAAGCCAACGCGGCGGACGGGCGAACGCCGCGGTCCATCAGCCGGTTGGCGATCGGGATGGATCCGCATTCGCACCCGGGCAGCAGCGCGCCGCAGGCGCCTGCCACCGGCACCGCCAAGCCGGCTCGGTCCGGCAGGATCCGGCGGAAGAAGCTCGCCGGGACGAAGGCGGCGATGGCGCCGGACACCACGACGCCGAGCACCAGGAACGGCACGGCCTGTACACACACCGAGACGAAAGTTGTTGCTCAGGTGGCCATTTCGGGTGTGCCGAAAAGAGTGCGCAGCTGCCCACGGAACAGGATGGCGGCCAGTAGGACCAGCCCGAGGATCTCCAGCGAGCCCGGTCGATAGGCCCGGCTGGTGGTCGGCCGGGTGTCGGTCTCGGTCTCGGTCTCGGTCTCGGTGGCCGTCATACCGATGATCCCCCGTCGCCGGCCGATTCCAGGTCGTCGGTCGCCGGCTTCACCCCGCCGAAACGGCGATCCCGGCCGGCGTAGATTTCGCAGGCCCGCCACAGTTCGCGTCGATCGAAGTCGGGGAACAGGGTGTCGGAGAACACCAGTTCCGCATACGCCGATTCCCAGAGCAGGAAGTTGCTGGTGCGCTGCTCCCCCGACGACCTGATGAACAGGTCGACGTCGGGCATGTTCGGTGCGTACAGGTACTGCGCCAGCATTTTCTCGTCCACCTTCTTCGGATCGATCAGACCGGCCACCGCATCCCGGGCGATCGCCCGGGCGGCATCGGCGATCTCGGCCCGACCGCCGTAATTGACGCACATCGTCAGTGTCAGGACGTCGTTGCCGACGGTGAGTTGCTCGGCGGCCTCCAATTCGTGCAGCACGCTGCGCCACAGCCGAGGCTTGCGGCCGGCCCACTGCACCTTGACGCCCAGTTCGTTCATCTCCACTCGGCGACGGCGGATGGTGTCCCGGTTGAAGCCCATCAGGAACCGCACCTCGCCGGCCGACCGGCGCCAGTTCTCGGTGGAGAACACGTACGCCGACAGGTGGCGGACGCCGATCTCGATGCAGCCGGCGACCACATCCATCAGCTGCGCCTCACCGGCCTGGTGACCCTCGGTCCTGGAAAGCCCGCGGGCACCGGCCCAGCGACCGTTGCCGTCCATCACCAAGGCGACGTGATGCGGCACCAGATCCGCCGAAAGCTCCGGCGGCCGGGCACCGCTGGGATGCGGCGTCGGCGGACGCACCGTCGTCATCCGAAGACCTCTGAGTCCTCGGTGACCGGGGTACCGATGGTCGGCTCAGGACGGCCGGCCGGCCGATTGCGATCGACCATCGGCAACGATCGGAGCCCGCGCTCCAGGTGGTACTGCAGCAGGGCGGACACCAGCCCGGACGCCTCCCGTCGGGCCGATCCGTCGGCGCTGTCGGCGGTGTCCCAGTTGCCCGCCGCCAATGCGGCCATCAGTTCGACCGTCGGCATCGCCGGTCGGGCGGCGCCGACCGATCGGCAATCCGGGCAGAGTAACCCGCCGGCGGCGACGTGGAACGCGGCATGCGGCCCGGGCCGGTTGCACCGGGCACATTCGGTGAGGGCGGGCGCCCAACCGGCCAGCGCCATCGCCCGGAGCAGAAACGAGTCCAACACCAGCGACGGATCCCGGCCGGTCTCGGCCACTGCCCGCAGCGCCCCGACCAACAACAGGTACAACCGCAGGCTGGGCTCACGTTCCTCCGATGTGAGCCGCTCGGCGGTCTCCACGATGGCGGTCGCCGCGGTGTAGCTGGCGTAGTCGGCTGCGATCACCGATCCGAACGCGTCGATCGACTCGGCCTGGGTGACGATGTCCAGGTTGCGGCCGGCGTACAGCTGCATCTCGACATGGCTGAACGGTTCCAATCGGCCGCCGAACCGCGACTTGGTGCGCCGGACGCCCTTGGCCACCGCCCGCACCCGGCCGGTGCGTCGGGTAAGCAGAGTGACGATGCGATCGGCCTCGCCGAGCTTCGTCACCCGCAGCACAACGCCGGAATCGCGATAGGTGGGCATCGGCTCCATGGTGCCACCGGCGTGAGCGGTGGCACCGCAGACCCGCACACGATCTGCCGCGGGCCAGGAGCGACAGACGCTCAGTGCACCACGATCTCGGTGATCGCCGGCGGCGGTCCACCCGGGGTGAACGCGATCCGCACCGCGGTGCCGGCGCCGGTGGACAGCCGGGTGAAGCCGGCCGGGTCCAGCCGCCCGATCGTCAGCCACCGCCCGTCGCGCTGCATCTGCACGTCGCCGGCGGCCGTTCCGATCACGGTGACGGTGCCGCTGGTGACCGGTGCGGGTAGTCGGTAACCCCGATGACGGGCGTGCGGCTGGTCCAGAACAGCGTCGACAGGTCGCCAAATCCCGGCGACCGCTTCCCGTGATCGATCCTGCTCGTTTGCGGTCCAGCTCGAATGGTCTCGATCCCACTTGCATGGCGTGAAGCCGGTGTCAGCGTTGTCCGAAAGGACCATTCGGGGCCCGCCGCGAGTTGCTTGTGATGCACTGACACCCACTTTCGCTGCGCGTCGACAGGAGACCTCGATGACCGAGTCGTGGGACGGCCGGCAGGGCCCACAGAACCAACCGGACCAACCGGGTTGGCCGAGCCGCCAGGGTCCACCGACGTGGCAGAGCCAGCAGGGTGCGCCCGGCCAACAGGCGTGGTCCGGTCCGCAGGGCCAGCAGGGTTGGTCCGGTGCGCAGGGCCAGCAGGGTTGGTCCGGTCCGCAGGACCAGCAGGCCTGGTCCGGTCCGCAGAGCCGGCCCGGCCAACCGGCGGCAGCCGGCCCGCTGTCGTCCGGCCGACGAGGCCCGCTGCTGATCGGAGCCGTCGGCGGCCTGGTGCTGGCAGTGCTGATCGGCGTGGTGTTGCTGTTGACCGGCGCCATCCGCGTCGGATCCGCCGACGAGGCGGCGGTGGACACCCGACCGGTGGCGCTGCCGGCTCAACTCGCCGGCTTCACCGACCGTGATGACGCCGCTGACACCAGGTCGAGCAGAACAGCGCACAGCGACGGGCAATGACCAGCAGGACCTATGCCCGGACGATCCGGCAGTACTCGGCTGCCTACGGCGGCGCGGGCGTCGGGGTCCGGTCGTACGCCGACTCCGATCTGCAATCCCTGCCGACGGTGATCGCCGTCCGGGCACCCGCCGGCGGACTCACCGTCGGTCCAGATCCCGATCCGGCAGACGTCGGGATGGGGGCGCCGCGCCAGCAGGTCATCACGGAGGGCGACGTCCAGTGTCTGATCATCAACGTCGAGGTGGTTCCCAAGGACAAGCAGCCCGATCCGGACCGGCAGGCCACGTCGATCTGTCGCCGCAGCGATGCCAACTTCACGGTGGACGTGATCGGAAGCGGCCAGGGTCCGGAGGGCCGGCAGCAGATGATCAAGTTGACCAATGCCGCCTTCGCCGCTGCCGTGAACGGCCAGACCGGTTGACCGCCCAGGCGGGCTGAACTGCTCACCGCGCTGACTTCCCATCACCCGGATGCCCGGATAAGTCCGACTTGCCCGTCGACTAGCCTGGAGCACGACACCGGGCGGTCGGGGCTGTCGGGGCCTCGACCGGAACAACCCGTGCATCCCGACGGACGCCGAAGGTGGTGCCATGGTTTCGACTCCGACGGTGCGAACCGCAGAACCCGACGATGCTGCCGCTTTCGCTGCCTGCCACCTGCAGTGCTGGCGGGAGGCCTACGGCGACCTGTGGGGCCCGGATCGCTTCGCCGAGATGGACGTCGACCAGATGGCCGAGCGTCGTCGCAAGGAAATCGAACGGGGCGAGGCCACCCACTTACTGGCCGAGGCCAACGGCGAGGTGGTGGCGGTGGCCATCTCCGGTCCGTCCAGGGACGACGATCAGCCGGCCGATCAGGAGTTGTACGCGATCTATCTCCGGGAGGCCTACCAGGGCAGCGGGGTGGCCGACGCGCTGCTGTCCGCAACCATCGACGACGGCCCGGCGGCGCTCTGGGTGTACCGGGACAATCCCCGCGCCGCGGCGTTCTACGTCAACCACGGCTTCATCCCGGACGGCGCCGAGCGGACGGACTCCGAGGGAATTCTGGAGATCCGGATGGTCCGCAAATCTGCGCCGGTCGGCTGACCGATTCGGGACCGCAGATAATCGACGAACCGCCGCACCTGACCGGGACTCGACAACCGCACACACGGTAAACCGCCTGCACGCCAAGAGTTTTCGGCATCTACTGCGCCCTGATGATATCGGTACCGCCGCTGCCAGGCCCACCGGATCAGATTCCTGTCCGGATCCCACCGCAGGAGATTGCCCAGCTGCTCCTGGTTTCCGTTCCAGAGCACTTCCCGGGTGACGATGCGGCGGGCGGTTCGCCGCACCAGCCGCGCCATCGTCACTGACGTGGGCAGGTCCAGCGCGATCCGCAGCTCGGCCCGGTCCGGGATCATCGCGCCAAGGACGCTGTAGTTGCCGTCCACCACCCAGGCCGATCGATCGATCTCCCGCTGCACGGCGGCGCGGAATTCCGCCGGTTCCGCCTGCGCCCAGTTCGGCCCGTGGAACAACGAGTCCAGCTCCAGGTGCGGCAGGCCCCAACCGGCAGCGATCTGCCGCGCCAGGGTCGACTTGCCGACACCGGATGAACCAGTGATCCAGACCCGTGAGATTCGCACCGGGGCACTTTACTGAATGCCGTCCTGGTGCTTGACAGTCGGCGGACGAAAGTCGGATCGGCGGCGGCGTCCTCACCATCCGCGGCGGCAGCGGCAGCGGCAGCGTCGGGCTGACCAGGTCCGGCGCCTCCTGGACGGACTACACCTTCGCGTTCGACACCACCCTGGTCGACACCGACATCGTCGCCGGGTATTCGCGGGCCGGCTGGGCCTTCCGGGCCACCGACGAGAACAACGGCTACATCTGGCTGCTGACCAACAAAGTGGCCGGCGCCGCCCCGACGCCCGGCTACCCGAAGCGCGCCGTGTTCGTGAACGGCACGCCGGTCTCGGTCACGACGGTCCCGCTGACGGTGGCGATCACCCCGGGCACCCGCTACCGGGTCGCTACCAAACTGTCCGGCTCGACGATCACCACCTCGATCGACGGCACGGTCATCGACACCACCACCGACACCCAGTTCGCGAAGGGCCGGATCGGGTTCCGGCAGGCCGGTCTGGAAAGCGCGATCTACGACAACGTCACGGTGACTTCAGCCGCCGGCGGCACCCTGTTCCGCGACGACTTCGGCGGCACCCTCGCCGCCTGGACCCCACCGCCATCGACCGGCCACTCGTCGTTCGCCGGGCTGGTGCTGTTCGACGAGCCGTCCGGCGCGAAGGTCGCCGATCTGGGCACCGTCGTGCGGTTGATGAACGAGCTCGACCAGCCGTTGTTCCCGTACGTGAACCTGCTCCCTGGCCAGGGTGCGGGCTACCTCGAGCAGGCCCGGACCATCGGCAGCCCGGTGGTGTCCTTCGACCGCTACCCGCTGCTGACCACCGGTACCGACCCCGGCTACTTCCAGAACTGGGCGGACGTCCGGGCCGCCGCGCAGGCCACCGATCGGCCGGCGTGGACCTTCATCCAGAGCGTCGGCTACAAGGGGCACGCCGTACCGACGAGAGCCGGCCTTCTCTGGCAGATCAACGTCAGCCTCGCCTACGGCTGCAAGGGCATCCAGTACTTCACCTACTGGACGCCCGATCCGGCGCGAGGGGAGGGATTCACGACGGCATCATCGACGTCGACGGCCACAAAACCCGGCTGTACTCCGCGGCTCAGAAGGTCAACACGGACTATCTGCAGCCGGTGGGCAGGGAACTGCTGACCAGGGTGAGCGAGAGGGTCAACGCCGCCAATCTGACAGACCCACCGCCGGGTCTTCCGGCGATCGCGGCAGATCCTTACGTCGCGGCGACGTCGGTTCGCCGGTGGTGCTCGGCCGGTTCGGCTCGGGCTCCGCCACCGACCCGGCGAAGTACCTGCTGATCGCCAACTACTCGGCGACCGCGGCGGCCCGCGTACAGCTGAACTACACCGCGAAGGTGCACGCGGTGGCCACCTTCGACCCGCGGTCCGGGAAGTACCGCTCGGCCAACCCCCGCAACCGGTTGCACCTGGATGCCGGCGCGGCGGTGCTGCTGCGGCTGAGCTGAGATCCAGTCCCACCCCGGCCAACCGGATGCCGGGAAGAACCCCGCCCCGCCACCGGTTGCGCACGGTGTGACCGAACACCGCGACCACGCCGCCACCCGACCGGCCACCACCGATGACGCCGTCAGCGGACGGTTGATCGCCGAACAGATCAGGTCCGGTCCGCTGGGCACTGCCCCCGTGCCGGTGTCGGTCCTCGACCTGGCCGGCGTCGGGACCGGCAGCACCCCCGGTGCTGCCCTGGCGGGCACCACCGAACTGGCCCGGGCCACCGAACGGTGGGGTTATCACCGGTTCTGGGTCGCCGAGCATCATGGGATGCCGGCGGTGGCATCGGCGTCCCCACCGGTGCTGATCGCCCACCTGGCCGCGCACACCTCGACCATCCGACTGGGCTCCGGCGGGGTGATGCTGCCCAACCACCCACCGCTGGTGGTGGCCGAACAGTTCGGCACGCTGGCTGCCCTGCACCCCGGACGCATCGACCTCGGTCTCGGCCGGGCGCCCGGCACCGATCAATTGACCAGCTATGCGCTGCGACGGCGGACCGGCGGCGGCGCCGACGCTGATGATTTCCCCGATCGGTTGGCCGAACTGCGTTCGTTCCTGCGCGGGGACTTCCCCGCCGATCATCCGTTCGCGGCGATCAGGGCCACCCCGATGGTCGACATCCCGATCTGGCTGCTCGGATCGTCGGACTTCTCGGCCAGGCTGGCCGGTCGGCTGGGGCTGCCGTTCGCCTTCGCCCATCACTTCGCCGGCGCCGGTGGACACACCGGCGCGGCCCTGGACATCTACCGGTCGGAGTTCCGGCCGTCCGACGTGCTGGACCGTCCGTGGTCAATGATCGGGGTAACGGCATTGGCCGCCGACAGCGACGCCGAGGCGCGGTTCCAGGCCGGCGCCGGCGCATTGTCAATGCTGCTGCTCCGCTCGGGTCGGCTGGAGCAAACTCCGACACCCGAGCAGGCCGCCAGTTATCCGTACAACCAGGCCGAACTCGACCTGCTCGTTGCCATCGGAAGGACCGAAGTGGTGGGCACCGCCGATGCGGTCACCGCGGGCATCGGCCGGCTGGTCCAGGACTTCGGGGTGGACGAGGTGATGATCACCACCCGGACCCATGGACCGGCCGCCCGGCTGCGAAGCTTCGAGTTGATCGCCGGGCAGTGGGGTATGGCAGGCAACCGATGACGCCGGATCGGCGTCCAACTCCCGCTAGTCTCACCGGGGCCTCCGGAACGCGGCGGCCCCGAAGAGGGAGTTCTCAGATGAAAATTCGCATCGCGCTGGCCGGCATCGCCGCCGTCGCGGCCCTTTCGCTGACCGCCTGCGGCAACGACACCACCAGCGGCAGCGCGGTTCCCGGGGGCGCCGGTGCGGTGGCGGTGGACACGCCCGCCCCCGGTAGCGACCGGGCCGATACCGCCGAGCCCGGCACCTCCGACCCGGTCACCGACGATCCGAGCTCCGACGACGGAGATTCCCACGAATCGGCCATGCCGGGAATGCCGGCCGGCTGCCAAGAAATGGGCAAACTGGCCGAGGATTTCGGTACCAAGATCCTGCAGAAGGCGATTGCCGGCGACGTGACGCAGGCCGACGTCGACGAGGTGTTCTCCGCCGACAACATGGCGAAGCTGCCCGCCGAGATCAAGAGCGAGGCCGACGCGTTGAAGGACCTGGCCAACCAGATGGTCGGTAAGAAGGTCACTGAGCTGGGCGCGGTGCTGCCGAAGGTGCAGACCACCTTCCAATCGCTGGCCGAGAAGGTCAAGACGGTCTGCGGCGGCTGACCGGTCCGCTATCGGAGCAACGAATGGCGCCGACCCGCCGGGTCGGCGCCATTCCGCTGTCGTCTGTCGGGGTGTTCGAGTTTCGCGGTTCGGGCAGCTGGGCTGCCGGTCGGTCAGGCCGTCTTCTCCCGCGGTGCCCGCTTCGGTGGCCGCGGAACGATCGTCGGCAGCACGTTCTCCCGGACCGTCTTCTCGGTGACCACCACGCGTTCGACGTCGTCCCGCCCCGGCACCTCGTACATCGCCGGGAGCAGCACTTCCTCCATGATGGCGCGCAGGCCACGGGCACCGGTGCCGCGCAAAATCGCCTCATCGGCGATGGCGTCCAGCGAGTCCGTTTCGAACTCCAGCTTCACGCCGTCCATCTCGAACAACCGCTGGTACTGCTTGGACAGCGCATCCCGCGGGTCGGTGAGGATGGAGATCAGCGATTCCTTGTCCAGGTGCGTCACCGAGGCGACCACCGGCAACCGGCCGATGAACTCCGGGATCAGGCCGAACTTGATCAGATCCTCCGGCATCACGTCGGAGAAGATGTCCGATGCGTCGATGTCGTACTTACTGCGTACCTCGCCGGTGAACCCGAGGCCGCGCTTGCCGACCCGCTCACCGATGATCTTCTCCAGCCCGGCGAATGCGCCGGCCACGATGAACAGCACATTGGTGGTGTCGATCTGGATGAACTCCTGGTGCGGATGCTTCCGGCCACCCTGCGGCGGCACCGACGCCTGGGTGCCTTCCAGGATCTTGAGCAGCGCCTGCTGCACACCCTCGCCCGACACGTCCCGGGTGATCGACGGATTCTCGGACTTGCGGGCGATCTTGTCGACCTCGTCGATGTAGACGATGCCGGTCTCGGCCCGCTTCACGTCGTAATCGGCGGCTTGGATCAGCTTCAACAGGATGTTCTCGACATCCTCCCCGACGTACCCGGCCTCGGTCAGCGCGGTGGCATCGGCGATGGCGAACGGCACGTTCAGCATCTTCGCCAGCGTCTGCGCCAGATATGTCTTGCCGCATCCGGTCGGGCCGAGCATCAAGATGTTGGACTTGGCGATATCCACCGGCTCCGGGCCCCGGTCCGGCCCGGCCTGGATCCGCTTGTAGTGGTTGTAGACGGCCACCGACAGCGCCTTCTTGGCAGCATCCTGGCCAATCACATATTGGTCGAGATATTCCCGGATAGCGGTCGGTTTGGGAAGATCGTCCATCTTGACGTCATTGGTCTCGGCGAGTTCCTCTTCGATGATCTCATTGCAGAGATCGATGCACTCGTCGCAGATGTACACGCCTGGACCAGCAATGAGCTTGCGGACCTGCTTCTGGCTCTTTCCGCAGAAGGAGCACTTCAACAGGTCTCCCCCGTCACCGATGCGTGCCATGGGCCCTCTCGATCAATGGACATCATTCTGGTCGGCCTGCTCCGGCGAACCCGGCGCGAGTGGCGGGCGGGTCGCCGATCCGTCCGACCGTAACCGATTCCGCCGAGCCGCGACCGGATTCCGGATGACGACACGATCTCGACCTCGCCCCCGATTGCGCGGCCGTTGTCGACTGCTGACCGACGACCCGGCAGATCGGTCGGACGGTCACTCTGTCAGCCTATCGGGTGACAGGCCGGGTGGCAGGGTCAATTTCGACCCCGGCCACTCCCGGCCGTCACACATCGAGCTTGCGGTACGGCAGCACGTCGTCGATCAGCCCGTAGACCTTGGCCTCTTCGGCGGTCAGGATCTTGTCCCGATCGATGTCCAGCCGGACTTCCTCCACCGACTTCGCGGAGTGCCGGGACAGCAGAATTTCCAGCGTGTCGCGCATCCGCTGGATCTCCTTGGCCTGGATGGCCAGATCGGAGACCTGGCCGTAGACGCCCTCGGTGGCCGGCTGATGGATCAGGATCCGGGAGTTCGGCAGCGCCATCCGCATACCCGGGGTGCCGGCGGCGAGCAGCACGGCAGCCGCCGACGCGGCTTGGCCGAGGCAGACCGTGCGGACGTGTGGCCGGACGAACTGCATGGTGTCGTAGATCGCCGTCATCGAGGTGAAGGAGCCACCCGGCGAGTTGATATAGATGATGATCTCGCGGTCCGGATCGGTGGATTCCAGCGTCAGCAGCTGGGCCATCACGTCGTTCGCGGACGCGTCGTCGATCTGCACGCCGAGGAAGATGATCCGTTCCTCGAACAGCTTGTTGTACGGGTTGGACTCCTTGACGCCGTAGCTGGTGCGCTCGATGAAAGACGGCAGGATGTAGCGCGACTGGGGCAGCTCGAGTGCGCCTCCGTGCGCCGCGCCGCTGGGATAGGCGTTGCTGTGCTTCGTCACGTTCGGTTCCTTGTCTTCTGCGTCAGTTGGCCGGTTCGGCGGGGGCTTCGGACGCTCGGGCAACGACCTTGTCGATAAACCCGTACTCCAGTGCCTCCTGGGCGGTGAACCAGCGGTCGCGATCCGAATCGGCAACGATCCGTTCCAGCGGCTGGCCGGTGTGCTGAGCGATCAGTTCAGCCATCTCGTTCTTCGAACTGGTCAACATCTCGGCCTGGATGGCGATGTCGGCAGCAGTACCGCCGACGCCGGCACTCGGCTGGTGCATCAGGATCCGGGCGTGCGGCAGCGCCGAGCGCTTGCCGGGGGTCCCGGCGGTCAGCAGGAACTGGCCCATCGATGCGGCCAACCCCATCGCGGTGGTCGCGACATCCGGTTGGATCAACTGCATGGTGTCGTAGATGGCCATGCCGGCGGTGACGCTGCCGCCCGGCGAATTGATGTAGAAGGTGATGTCCTTCTCCTGGTCCTCGGCGGCGAGCAGCAGCAGCTGGCTGACGATCTCGTTCGCGTTGGCGTCCTTCACCTCGGAGCCGAGCAGGATGATCCGCTCGCGGAGCAACCGTTCGGACACCGAGTCGGACAGGTTGAGCCCGGGGGTTCCGCGCATGACGGCCGGCAGGACCCCAGAGGGGTCCGACGCCGCTACCTCTTTCATCGCGGCCAGTGGGTGACGGTCGGTCACTGCTGCTCCTTCATCGTTCGGCACCGCTTCAGTGATCGCACCGGGGACGGTGCTGGGCTTTCGACACTAACGACGGGCGTCACGCCGCGATGCCCGGTTCGGCCGGTGTTCGCTCACGGCGTGAGCGAGCGGTCGGCCGATCAGGCCTTGCTGTCGCCGGTCCCGCTGTCGTCCGGGGCGTCGATGATGATCGGTTCACCGGCGGCGACGGCGGCACTGTCCGCGGCTTCGGCCTCGGCTTCGGCGGCGGCCTCGTCGACAGCGTCATCCACGTCCACAGTCTCCACGCCGAACAGCTCGTCGATGTCCAGTGCGTTGCCGGAAGAGTCCGTGATGGTCGCCTTGCCGACCGCCAGCGCGAGCGCCTTGCCGCGCCGGACGTCGGAGAAGATGGAGGCCATCTGACCACCTTCCTGCAGCTTGGCGAAATACTCATCCGGTGCCATCCTGAACCGCTCCGCGTTGTAGACGACCCGCTGGGTGAACTCCTCCTGGCTGACCCCGACGCCCTCGGCGTCGGCCATCGCGTCCAGCAGCAGCTGGGTGCGGACGGCCTCCTCGGCGGAGCTGCGGATCTCGGCGTCGAACTCCTCGCGGGTCTTGCCCTCGGACTCGATGTGCGCGCTGAGTGCGTCCTCGTCATGATTGAACGAGTGCACGGCGTCGTGTGCCCGCGCCTGCACCTCGGAGTTGACAACGCCTTCCGGGACCGGGATCTCGGTCATCGCCAGCAGTGCCTCGAGCACCTTGTCCCTGGCCTGGGCGCCCTGCGTCATGTTCTTCACCCGGCGGATCCGGTCGGCCAGGTCCGCCCGCATCTCGGCGACGGTGTCGAACTCGCTGGCCAACTGGGCGAAGTCGTCGTCGACATCGGGCAGTACCCGATCGGAGACCTTCTTCACCGTCACCGTGACGTCGGCGTCCTTGCCGGCGTGCTCGCCGGCCACCAGCTGGGTGGTGAAGGTCTGGCTCTCACCGGCGGAGAGTCCGACTACCGCGGCGTCGACCCCGTCCACCAGATCGCCTGCGCCGACGGTATAGCCCAGATCGTCGGCGGTGGCGTCCGGGAGGTCCTGCCCGTCGACCGCAGCCCGCAGGTCGATGGAGATCAGGTCACCGTCGACGATCGGGCGATCCACCGGGGTGCTGGTGGCGAACCGTTGCCGCAGCGACTCGACCTGCTCGTCGACGTCGGCGTCGGTCACCTCGATGTCGTCGACGGTGACGGACACCTCACCGACCGCAGGCAGGGTGATCTCCGGTCGGATGTCGACCTCGGCGGTGAACTCGAGGGTGTCCCGGTCCTCCAGCTTGGTGACCTCGATCTCCGGCTGGCCCAGCGGGGTGAGCTCGTTCTGTTCGACGGCCTCGCCGTATTTCGCCGGGATCGCCTCGTTGACCACCTCGGACAGGATGGCGCCGCGACCGACCCGGGACTCCAGGATCTTCGGCGGCACCTTTCCCTTGCGGAAGCCCGGCACGCTGACCTGACCGGCCAGCGCCTTGTAGGCGGCGTCGAACTGCGACGCGAGCTCGTCGAACGGAACCTCGACGGTGAGCTTCACCCTGGTCGGGTTCAACTGCTCGACAGTGCTCTTCACGCTGATCTCTCCTTGGCTCGCGGCTGATGCGGGAAACCCGGCGGAAGTCAACGCGGGCAGACGAACAGGCTCGCGTCAGCCCCAGCTCGGGGCTGGTGACGAGCCGCTGCACCGATTCTAGGTGACGAGCCGGGGTGCTCCGCTCACAGCGGCGTTCCGGCGCTCGCTGTCGGCCACCCGTGCCAGTCTGGGCAGATGTCAGATCAACGACGGATGCCGGATGAACCAGCGGGCCCGCCGGCCCGGTTGACCCGCCGACAGGTGGCCGCGGCCGTGGACGGAACCGGTTGGCGGCTGCTGTCCAGTCGGTTGGTGACAGCGGTGCCGGTGGCCGATTGGACGATCGGCGCCGAGGTGGCGGCTGCAGTGGTCCTCGCTGCCGGTGACCGGGCACGCGGACATCTGGGGTTCGATCTGCGTCACGGCGTGGTCGTGCTGTCGGTGCAGACGGCCGGCATCGACTGGCTGACCAGCGCCGACCTGGACCTCGCCGGGGCGATCCTGGACACCGTCAGCGATCTCGGTCTGCGCTGTGAATCGGTGGCCGACCGGCGATCGGTGCAGGTGGTCGAGATCGCCATCGACGCGCTGGACATCCCCGCCGTCCGGCCGTTCTGGAAGGCCGCGCTGGGCTACGTCGACGAGGTCGGCAACCCGGACACCGCCGAGGCCATCGTCGACCCGGCCGGCCAGGGCCCGTCCATCTGGTTCCAGCAGCTGGACAGCCCCCGCGAGCAACGGAACCGGATCCACTTCGATGTGATGGTCGGCCAGGACGAGGCGGATGCCAGGGTGGCGGCGGCCGTCGCGGCCGGCGGGACCCTGCTGTCCGATGCCCGGGCGCGGGCGTTCTGGGTACTGGCGGACCCGGAGGGCAACGAGATCTGCGTCTGCACCTGGCAGGATCGTGAACAATGAACGCCCCGACCTGCCTACTGGTCGGGTCGACGGACCGGGTGGAGCGGATGACGGGAATCGAACCCGCGTAATCAGTTTGGAAGACTGAGGCTCTACCATTGAGCTACATCCGCGCTGCACCTGACGGCGCCGGATCATCGTAGCCCGACCATCGATTCGCAGGAAACTGCACACGCGTGCGCGGATCGGCTGTCGCGGGGTGTGGCGCAGCTTGGTAGCGCGTCCGCTTTGGGAGCGGAAGGCCGTGGGTTCAAATCCCGCCACCCCGACAATCGTGCTCGACCCCTGACGAGCAGGCTCCGGCCCACCGCTGCGGCGTTTGGGTCGCGCCAACGCCTGGCGACTGCACCTGAGCGTTCAACGTGCGCTGAGCCTGCTGAGGAGACTGCGCAACTTGACTGCGTCGGCCGGCGAGAGCACAGCATGGAGGAACTCGTCCTCTACGGCCCGGATGGCTCGTTTGACCCTGTCGTGCACGGCGCGGCCGTCGGGAGTCAAGCGGACCGTGTGCTGGCGCTGATCCGTCGACCTCTCCCGGATCACTACGTCACGGGAGGACAGCGCATCGAGATGGTGACCCAAACGAGTGGGGTCGCGTCGGGTCCGGCGTGACAACTCGACCTGCGACATGGCAGTCCGGGTAGCCAGCTCGCTGATGATGGCGTATTCCCACATCGACAGTCCCGCCGTATGCAGGATCGGCTCTTCCAGCGCCGCCAACTGCGGAAACACCCGAGCCATCAGGGCAGCGAGGTCCGGCTCGATCATCGACAGCCCGTCAGCCATAGACATTTCCTCCGAGAATCCTCTACCGTGGTGCATGATTGCGGTTCATCCACCAGCAGCATGCAGGAACCCATCGGGTTGCGAACCGACGAGACGCCGTTCGATCGCAACCCCAAGCCGACACGTCACAACCGTGATTCTGGAATTGAGGAAACTCCGTGGACGTCATTGCTCTCCATGCAGTCACCGAAGACCTTGCCGCGTACCTATCCGAGGCGACAGTCAGCGACCTCGGTTGCCCCACCCCGTTCCGGTCATGGGATCTGAGCGAGCTGTATCTCCACCTCGTGGAGCAGAACGCGCGAATCGGTTCGGGCATTGGTCGTGGATCGGACGACGCCTCCCCCGCGCCTGCCCACGTAGATCGGACGACGCTGAGCGCTTCCGCGCACTTGTACGGCGGCGGCTTCGAGGAACAGTATCGGCGCACCGCGCGCGTGATGGAGAACGCATTCGCAGCCATCACCGACCCTCGCGAGGTCCGCAGCGTCGCCGGAATACCGGGTGATCACGCCATCGCTGAACTCTACGAGATGCAGATTCGCGACGCCTTGACCCACGCCCGAAACGTGGCGCAAGCGCTCGGCCTCGACTACGAACCGCGCTCGTAGAAGCGCTCGGCGTGCACGGGCATCTCACCGTCAGCCGGCAGACGTTCCGGCGACCGTCCGGCTCGGCAGTCCGGTGGTGCCGCGCACCACCAGGGTGGTCGTCAGCAGTACCGATGCCGTCGGCTCGCCGGAAATCTTGGCCAGCAGCATCTCGGCGGCGATCCGGCCCTGCTCCCTGACCGGTTGGCCGACGGTGGTCAGGCCGAACAGCCGGGACATGTCGTGACCGTCCACTCCGACCACGGACAAGTCGCCAGGGACCGACAGGCCACCCGACCGGATCCGGTGCACCAGGCCCATCGCCACCTCGTCGCTGGCCGCCACCACGGCGGTCGGCCGCTCGGTCCGGTTCAGCAACATCTCGGCGGCCTGCTCACCGGCGGTCATGGTGAAGTCGCCGGGAAACACGTCCTCCGGCCGCATCGCCAACCCGGCCGCGGCCAACACCTGCTGGCATCCGCGCAGTCGGTCGGCCGCCACCGGCAGATGCGGCACGTCCTCCGGCTCGCCGCCGACGAAGCCGATCCGGCGGTGCCCGAGCGACAGCAGGTGTTCGGTGGCCGCGCGGCCGACCGCCACGTCGTCGATGGACACCGACGGATAGTCGTCCGGTCCGGCCCCGACCAGCACCACCTCCAGCCGGGGTGAGGCCAGTCGGGCGCAGGCCAGCGAAACCCAGGGCAGGCAGACGATCAGCAGTCCGTCGACCCGTTTGGACAGGGTCTGCAGTTTCGGCGTCGGTAGGTCGTGATCGGGATCGGCGGCGAACAGCAGCACGTCGTAGGCGCTGGTGGCGAACACCGCGGTGGCGCCCTCGATCACCGAGGTGAAGAACCAACGGGTCACCCAGGGGGCGAGCACACCGACCGTCCTGGTGCGGCCGGTCGGCAGTGACGCTGCGGTCGGCGAGGCGACGTAACCCAGCCGGGTGGCCGCATCCTGAACGGCGGCCCGAGTGGTCGCCGACACCCCCGGCAGCCCACGGAGCGCCCTGGACACGGTCGCCGCCGATACTCCGGCTGCCCTGGCGACGTCCAAAATGCCTGTCACCGCGGGCCTTTCGCTGTGATGAGCCGGAGTGGAACGGTGAGCTGGGTCAGCCCTTGACGCCGCCCGCCAGCAGACCGCGGACGAAGTACCGCTGCAGACCGAGGAACACCACCAGCGGCACGATCATCGAGATGAAGGCGCCGGCTGACAGCAGTTCCCAGGAATTGCCACGAGTTCCGGACAGGTCCGCGACCACCTTCGTCAACGGTTGCAGGTTCGGACTGGACGCGAACACGATGGAGACCAGCAGGTCGTTCCACACCCAGAGGAACTGGAAGATGCCGAATGCGGCGATCGCCGGTACCAATAGCGGCATCAGCACCCTGAAGAAGATCTGCACATGTCCGGCGCCGTCCACCCGCGCCGCCTCGACGATCGACGCCGGGATCTCTGTCATGAAGTTGTGCAGCAGGAAGATCGCCAACGGCAACCCGAAGATGGTGTGCGACAACCAGACCGGCCAGAACGACTGGGTAATGCCGGCGTCGCTGTACAACGACAGCAGCGGGATCAGGGTCACCTGGATCGGCACGATCTGCAGGGCGAACACTGCCACGAACATGAAGTTTCGTCCGCGGAACGGGATCCAGGCGAATACGTATGCCGCCAGCAACGCCAGCGCGATCGGAATGATCACCGACGGGATGGTGATGATGAACGAATTCAGGAAGAACCCACCGAGCCCCTGGGCACTGAATGCTGCTTTGTAATTGTCCATCGTCACCGTCGGGTGGCCGAACCAGGTCCACCATCCGGACGTCTGGATGTCGGATTGGGGACGAAACGAGGTGATGAACAATCCCAGGGTCGGGATCGACCACATGATCGCCAGAATGATGGCGATCCCGGACGCCCACGGGGACGAGAGCTTGGTCTTCGCGTCCTGAGACCGTATCTGCCGCTTGAGTTCTCGCCCGGACAACATCGCTTCGTCGGTGACCGGGGCTACCGTTACCTGGCTCATCGCACTGCCTCCGACATCCGCATCTGCCTCACGTTGTAGACGATCACCGGAATGATGATGATGAACAGCACGACCGCCAAGGCCGCGCCGAGCCCACTGTTGTTGGCCCGGAATGTCTGGGTGTAGAACTCGTTGGCCACCACGCTGGTGCCGTACTGGCCGCCGGTCATGGTGCGGACCACGTCGAAGGCCTTCAGGGACGTCATGGCGATCGTGGTGATCACCACCACGATCGACGGCCGGATGGACGGCACCGTCACCTTGCGGAACAGCTTGAAGCCGGTGGCACCGTCGATCTGTGCAGCCTCGATGATGTCGTCCGGCACCGCCTTGATGGCCGCCGACAGGATCGTCATCGCGAACCCGGCCTGGATCCACACCATCACGAAGATCAGGAAGACGGTGTTCCATGGGTCGTTCAACAGGAAGTTGTAGGACTTGAGACCGATCCAGATCAGGAACTGATTGGCCAACCCGATCTGGCTGCCGGTCTGCTTGTAGTCGTAGACGAACTTCCAGATGATCGAGGCGCCGACCATCGAGATCGCCATCGGCAGGAACATCAGCGCCTTGGCGAACTTCTCGAACCGGGTGCGGTCCACCAGAACGGCGTAGATCAGCCCGATGGCAGTGGCCAGCACCGGTACCAGGACCACCCAGAGTGCCGTGTTCAGCAACACATGCAATTGCGCGGAATCGGAGAAGATCCTGCCGTAGTTGGCGGCGCTGAAGGTGTTCTCGGTGAGGATCTTGTTGCCCACCCCACGGATTGCCTTACCGTCCGGTCCGATCGCATTGCGGGTGGTCTGGAACGACTGCCACACCGTCTTGATGGCCGGATAGAACAACCCGACCGCCAACATCAGGCCGACCGGGGCCAGGAACGCGAACACCACCCAGCCGGTTCGGATGCCCGGGCGATTGACCAACCACATGATGAGCCCGACGACCGCGACGAACAGCGCGATCGCCACCACCATCAGCAGGACCTTGTCGAAGGTCGTCTGCGGCCTCAGGAACCAATCCACCGGTTGCTCCTCTGTGAGCGGGCGGGTAGGGGTTTGCAGCTAGTACGGGCCGCCCGGGTGGTCAGCCCGAACGACCCGTACTTCACGACGTGGTCACGACAGCGGCGACGTTCATCTGAGCCTGCCGTGCGTCAGTTCGCCGGCCATGCCGCATCGATGTTCGCCAGGGTTGCTGCATCGTCCTGGCCGGTGATCCATGCGGTGAACTGCTTCCACTCGGCGTCCGCGCCCACCGCACCAGGCATCAGATCGGAAGCATCGAAGCGGAACACGGCATTCGGATCCTGCAGCAGTTGCACCGATTCCTTGTTGATGGCGGTGTCGACGTTCGCCACGTCCAAGCCCTTGTTCGCCGAGATGAAGTTGCCCAGCTTGGCGCGGGTGTTGGAGTAGATCGGGTAGGTCAGGAACGTCTGGAAACTTTGCACCGCCGGCTCATCGGAGAAGGAGGCAGCGAACTCGCCACCGCCCAGTACCGGCTTGCCGAACTTGTCGTCGAAGGCCGGCAGGTAGAAGGCGAACGCGTCGCCGTCCTCGGCGACCTTGGTGCCCTTCGGCCAGTTGGCCGCATAGAAGGACGCCTGGCGGTGCAGGAAACAGTTGCCCTTGAGAATCGGCAGGCCGCCGTCCTGGAAGGTGGTGGTGGCGATCGAACTGACGTCGCCATAACCGCCGTTGACGTACTTCGGGTCCTTCAGGATCGATCCGACCTTGGCGAGCGCATCAGCGATCGGCTTGTCGGCGAACTTGACGTCGTGGCTGATCCACTGGTCGTAAACGTCCGGGCCGGCACTGCGGAGCACGAAGTCCTCCAGCCAGTCGGTGATGGTCCAACCGGTGGCGTCACCGGACGCGATGCCGGCACACCACGGCTTCTTGCCGGATGCAGCGATCTTGTCACTTAGTGCCATCAGCTCGTCCCAGGTGGTCGGGACGGTGTAACCGGCCTGCTTGAAGTACTTCGGTGAGTACCAGACGAACGACTTCACGTTCGCCGAGTTGGGCACACCGTAGAAGGTATCGGCCACCGTGCCGTAGGTCTTCCAGTCCTTGCCGTAGTAGGTGTCGACGTTCTTGGCGGCCAGCGGCGGCGCGGCCTTGACCGCTCCCGAACTGTCGACGACCTGCTGCAGCAGGCCGGGCTGCGGGAACAGTGCGATGTCCGGCGGGTTACCGGCCTGCACCTTCACCGTGATCTGGGCTTCGAAGGCCTTGTCACCGGTGTAGTTCACCTTGGCGCCGGTGCAGGTCTCCCAGGTCTTGAAGGCATCCTTGTACGGCTGATCCTCGGGGGTGATGATCGAGGTGTAGAGCTCGACGGTCTTGCCGGTGACGTCGCCATAGGTGTCCTTGAGGGTTTTGCACCAGTCGCCTTCGTCGGGCACAGCGCCGGCGGGGGCTGAACCCGAGCTCGCACCCGACGACGGCTCCGAACCCGACGTCATCTCCGAACCCGAGTTCATGTCCGAACCCGAGGTCATCTCCGAACCCGACGTCATCTCCGAACCCGACGCCATCTCCGAACCCGACGTCATCTCCGAACCCGACATCATCTCCGAACCCGACGTCATCTCCGAGCTACCGGCGCCGCCGGCCGAAGCGGACGGGCTCGTGGGGGTGGCGGCGTCGTTGCCGCAGGCGCTGAGCACCAGGGCGGCAACGGCGGTCGCCGCTACCAAGCCCATTGCACGTCTGTGTCGAATCATGGGTAAATGGCCTCCTGAGGCTCTGCTGGGTCCTGTGAACCATTTCACAGCGGGATGTTGGTCAACGAAAACGTTTTCTCTCGGCGTTTGCAAGCTCTCGAACGCCGCAGGACGTAACGATTCAGTAACCCGAGCGTGACGGCCCCGGCGGCAAACGATTACTTGGCCGTTCTAAGGTTTGGCGTGACCGCTTCCCCTTCCGGTCGGCCGACAGCAGTCGATGGTGTCCAACAGGCCGTCGTGGCCGGCGTGGTGACGGCGGTGGTCGGGTTCACCAGTTCGTTCGCGGTGGTGCTCGCCGGTCTCACGGCGGTCGGCGCCACCCCGACCCAGGCTGCGTCCGGTCTGTTGGTGTTGTGCGTGACGATGGGCATCGGCACGGTGGTGTTCTCCTGGACGTACCGAATACCGATCACCATGGCCTGGTCGACGCCGGGAGCTGCGCTGCTGGCCGGCGCGGGCGCCCCGTCTGTCGGATTCGGTGGCGCCGTCAGCGCGTTCGCCGTTTCCGGTCTGCTGCTTGCTGCCTGCGGGCTGATCCGACCGCTGGGCGAGCTGGTCGGCCGGATTCCCCCGGCGCTGGCGACTGCGATGCTCGCCGGGGTACTGCTGACGCTGTGCGTCGAGCCGTTCCGAGCGGTGGTCGCCGACCCGGCGGCGATCGCGCCGGTGATCGTCGTCTGGCTGCTGCTGTCCAGGTTCGCGGCACGGTGGGCGGTGCCGGGTGCCCTGATCGCTGCGTTGGTGGTGATCGGCGTCTCAGGTTCGTTCGGCCGCCTCGACGGCCAGCAGTTGTCGCCGATCGTTGAACTGGTGACTCCGGGCTGGGACCCGGTCGCCATTCTCGCGCTGGCGGTGCCGCTGTTCCTGGTGACGATGACCAGCCAGAACATCCCCGGTGTCGCCGTCCTCAGCTCGTTCGGATACCGAGCACCGATGAGTCCGGCCTTGGCCTTCACCGGACTGGCCAGCGCCGGCGGCGCTTTCCTGGGTGGGCATGCGATCAACCTCGCTGCCATCTCTGCGGCGTTGGCGGCCGGGCCGGCAGCGCACCGGGACCCGCGGCGACGGTGGGTCGCCGGCGTCACCGCCGGTGTGGTGTACGCCGCGTTCGGCCCGCTGTCGGCGCTGATCGCCGCGGTCGCACGGGCGGCACCGACAGGTCTGATGGAGACCATCGCCGGTCTGGCACTGATCGGCGTGTTCGCCGGCGCGGCCCGCGCCGCGCTGACCGACACCGAGCATCGGGAGGCCGGCGCCGTCACCTTCGTGATCGCCGCGTCCGGCGTGACGATCGGCGGCGTGGGCGCAGCGTTCTGGGCGCTCGCCGGCGGGGTCGTCTACCTGCTGGTGATGCATACCCGTCGGCCTGACCGGACCGGACAGGAAGCACCGGAAAGTCCGCCGCAGACTGCCGGTTAGGCTGCTGCCATGCCCGTACGCAAGGTTGCGCTGCTCACCGCCGGCGGGTTCGCGCCGTGTCTGTCCTCTGCTGTCGGCGGTCTCATCGAGCGGTACTCCGAGCTCGCGCCGGAAGTCGAGATCATCGCCTACCGGCATGGTTACCAAGGTCTGTTGGCCGGCGACACCATCACCGTCACCGATGCAATCCGGGCGAAAGCCGGTGTGCTGCACCGATTCGGCGGCTCGCCGATCGGCAACTCCAGGGTCAAACTGACCAATATCGACGATCTGGTCGAGCGCGGTCTGGTCCAGCCGGGCGAGGATCCACTGAAGGTGGCCGCCGACCGACTGACGGCCGACGGGGTCGAGGTGTTGCACACCATCGGCGGCGACGACACCAACACCACCGCCGCCGATCTGGCGGCCTTCCTGGCCGGCAACGACTACCCGCTGACGGTAGTGGGGATGCCCAAGACCATCGACAACGACGTGCGACCGATCCGGCAGTCGCTCGGCGCCTGGACGGCGGCCGAACAGGGTGCCCGGTTCGCCGCAAACATCGTCGGCGAGCACAACTCCGGCTCCCGGATGTTGATCGTGCACGAGGTGATGGGCCGGCACTGCGGTTGGCTGACGGCAGCCACCGCCGCCGAGTACCGCCGCTGGCTCGACCGGCAGGACTGGCTGCCGGAGATCGGTCTGTCCCGGGAGGCCTGGGACGTGCACGCGGTCTACCTGCCGGAGGCCGACTTCGACCTGAAAGCCGAAGTGGACCGACTGAAAGCGGTGATGGACAGCGTCGGGAACGTGACGATCTTCCTGTCCGAGGGAGCCGGGGTGGACACCATCGTCGCCGAGTTGCAGGCCGCCGGCACCGAAGTGGCTCGTGACCCGTTCGGGCACGTCCGGTTGAACGACGTGAACCCCGGTGCCTGGTTCGCCCAGCAGTTCGCCGACCGACTCGGCGCCCGGAAGGTGATGGTGCAGAAGTCCGGGTACTACGCCCGGTCGGCGCCGGCGAACACCGAGGACCTGCGGCTCATCAAGGCAATGACGGATCTGGCTGTCGACTGCGCGCTGCGCGGGGAGTCCGGGGTGATCGGACACGACGAGGAAAACGGGAACCGGTTGCGCGCCATCGAGTTCGATCGGATCGCCGGCGGTAAGCCCTTCGATCTGCGGACGCAGTGGTTCACCGATCTGCTGGCCGGCATCGGGCAACCGACTCCGGTTCCGGCACCGGAGCACTGATCCGGGTCGGATGAGTCGCCCCACACCACGGCGCCGCTCCGCCAGCCGGCCGGCCGGCCCGCCGGACGAACACGCCGGGGCCCGGGACCGGACCGACCTGCCGCAGACCGATCCGCCGGCAGCCGATCTGTCGGAGCGGAGCGAATTGGCAGAGACCGGGACGATCGGCGGGCCGTACGTCACCGACGTGGTGGAACGGGAGGACCATCGGCGACGCAAGCGACAGCGCCGCCGGTTCGGGTCGCCGGACCAACCCGATGACGAATCTCCCGCAGCATCTCCAGAAGAATCTGGCGAGGCAGCTGGGGACAGTACGACCGGACCGTCGACCGGAGTTGCCGCAGGTCCTTCCGCACCGTCGGACAATCCGGTCGTCGTTCCGCCGGCCGGGAACCACCGGTCGAACGATTCCCGGCGGTCCGACCGGGGGCTGCGCGGCCTGGAGGCCAGCCGATCCAGCCAGCTCAGCCCGAACCAGGCGATGCGGGCCAGGGAGTTCGCCCGGCCGACCGATGACGATCTCGCCGAAGCCGAAGCAGAGCTGTTGGTGGTGCGCCGCAACTATCTGCCGCCGACGCCGCTGCAGTCCTCCCGCCGGCGTGGTCGACGGCGGGACGACGGGACGACGCTCGAGGACTGAGCCGTCAGGACGACGGCAACTGCTGCGGCCGCGGATCAGACTCGTAGGCGGCCACCAGATCGATCCGCCGTTGATGTCGGGGATCGTCGGAGAACGGAGTGTCCAGGAAAGTCGCCACGAATCCGGACGCGGTCGGCTGGTCGTGCATCCGGGCACCGATCGACAGCACGTTGGCATTGTTGTGCTGCCGGGCCAGCTGTGCCGTCTCGGTCGACCAGGCCAGCGCCGCCCGTACCCCGGCCACCTTGTTCGCGGCGATCTGCTCACCGTTGCCGCTGCCACCGATCACCACACCGAGACTGCCGGGATCGGCCACCACCCGCCGGCCGGTCTCCAGACAGAACGGCGGGTAGTCGTCCTGCGCGTCGTACACGGGCGGGCCGATGTCGATCACGTTGTGTCCGAGCTCGGTGAGGTGTTGCCGGAGATGGTTCTTGAGTTCGAAGCCGGCATGATCGGAGCCGAGGTAGACACGCATCGGATCAGTGTGGCACCGAGCACCGGGCCGGATCGCAGCGGCGCACCGTCCGCTCAGGGAACGACCAGCACCGGCCATTTGTTCGCGGCGACCATCGCCCGGGAGACCGAGCCGGAAGCGATCCGGTGGACGAACTCGGCAAATCCCTTGTGCCGCTTGCCGACCACCACACACGCCGCGTCCCGTTCTCCAGCGATCCGGTTGAGTTCGGCGGCCGCTTCACCGACGGTCGTCACCAACTCCCACTCCACCCCGGCCAGGTCCGGCGAACCCTGGAGAGCGGCCACCAGCTCGGCCTGCACCTCGTCCTGGATCTGTTCGTCGACCACCGACTCCTCCGGCACCGGGACATAGCCTTCGATCACCGGCATGTTCCGCCGCCGGACGTGCACCAGTAGCAGCGGGCGCTCCAGCGCCATCGACAGGAACACCGCCGCTCGCAGCGGACGGCCACACGTGGTGGCCTCGTCGACGCCGACGATGACCGGGCCGCCGGCCAGGTCGGGTGGAATCGGCAGACCGTGGGAGTTCACCGGCCGATCGGGCACCGGGCCGAACCGTGGATCGCTGGACGCCATGACAACCTCCTCGGTGCGTGTCACCCCACGGTGACACACCGAGCCGGTCAGACCAACCGGAGACCCGCCCGGCTCACCCGGTCAGTCGAATCGCGGTTCCTCAGTGCGGGTCCGCTTGATCTCGAAGAAATAGGGGTAGGAACCCATCGCGAACGTGCCGTCCCACAGCTTTCCGGCATCCTCGCCGCGCGGGATCCTGGTCAGTACCGGTCCGAAGAACGCGCTGTCACCGAAGTGGATGGTCGGGGTTCCTACCTCATCGCCGACCGGATCCATCCCGCGGTGATGGCTTGCCCGGAGCGCATCGTCGTAGTCGGTGGAGCCGGCGGCCTCGATCAGCTCGGCCGGCAGCCCGATGTCGGCCAGCGCCTCGGCGATCAGCGGCAGATAGTCACGCTCGCCGGTCTCCTTGGTCCTGCCCTGGTCGTGGATCTTGGTGCCGATGGCCGTGTAATACGGCAGCAGCTGATCGGAGCCGTGCTGCTGCTCGATGGCGATCGCCACCCGCACCGGACCCCAGGCCTTGTCCATCATCGCTCGGTAGTCGTCCGAGAGATCCTGCTTGTCGAGGTTCAGCACCGACAGGCTCATCACCTGAAACTTCACCTGGATGTCGCGGACCTGCTCGACCTCGAGGATCCACCGCGAGGTGACCCAGGCGTACGGGCAGATCGGATCGAAGTAGAACGTCGCCGTTGCCCGCTCGGCAGCAGTTTCGGACTCGAATTCGGTGAGAGTGCTGGTCATGAATGGATTCCCTTTCGCCGGACTGCGTGTGCGCGGCGCGATCGCCGGACACCTCCTTTCGGCAACAGCGGCCGGGGATAGGTTGTTCCCACCGTCACCCACCGTTCCTTCTCGACCATCCGACTGCGAGGACTCATCCATGACCCAGCCGCCGAACCTCACCCGCGATCAGGCAGAGCGGCGGTCTGCAACCGTGTCGGTGCAGACCTACGACATCGAGCTGGACCTGACCGACGGCGTCGGCGGGCCGGGCGAGAAGACGTTCGCCACCACCTCCCGGGTGCGGTTCACCGCCGAAGCCGGTTCCGCGAGCTTCATCGACTTCGTCGGCGACGGACTGCGGACGGCGACCCTGAACGGTCATCCGGTGGACATCTCGCAGTGGTCCACCGAGGGTGGGCTGGTACTGCCCGAGCTGGCCGAGCAGAACGAACTGGTGGTGGAGGCGGTCGGGCTGTACACCAACACCGGTGAGGGTCTGCACCGATTCGTCGACCCGGTCGACAACGAGGTCTACCTGTACTCGCAGTTCGAAACCGCCGACGCCAAGCGGATGTACGCCTGCTTCGATCAGCCGGACCTGAAGGCGACGTTCGCGGTGCGGGTGCTGGCGCCGAAGCATTGGCAGGTGGTCACCAACGGCGCCACCGCATCGGTGACGGACGCCGAATCCGGGGCAGCGCTGCACACCTTCGTCACCACCGAGAAGATGAGCACCTACATCACCGCCTTGGTGGCCGGTCCGTATCACGTGGTGCGGCGCACCCATGACGGCATCGATCTCGGCATCTACTGCCGGGAGAGCCTGGCCCGGCACCTGGACGCCGATCGGTTGTTCACCGAGACCGAGCAGGGCTTCGACTTCTTCCACCAGGCGTTCGGAGTGCGGTACCCATTCGGCAAGTACGACCAGCTGTTCGTGCCGGAGTTCAATGCCGGCGCCATGGAGAACGCCGGCGCGGTGACCTTCCGCGAGGAGTACGTATTCCGGTCGAAGGTGACCCGCTACAACTACGAACGACGGTGCGAGACGATCCTGCACGAGATGGCCCATATGTGGTTCGGCGATCTGGTCACCATGCGGTGGTGGGACGACCTGTGGTTGAACGAGTCGTTCGCTACCTGGGCATCGGTAGTGGCGATGAACGCCGCCACCGAGTACTCGGCGGCCTGGACCAGTTTTGCCAACATCGAAAAGTCCTGGGCCTACGTCCAGGATCAACTGCCGTCCACCCACCCGATCGCCGCCGACATGGTCGACCTGGAGGCCGTCGAGGTCAACTTCGACGGGATCACCTACGCCAAGGGCGCCTCGGTGCTCAAGCAGCTGGCCGCCTACGTCGGCTACGACGAGTTCCTGACCGGTCTTCGGTCCTACTTCGCCGCGCATGCCTTCGACAACGCCACCTTGGCGGATCTGTTGGCCGCCCTGGAGACAACCTCCGGTCGGGATCTGTCGACCTGGTCGGATGCCTGGCTCACCACCACCGGGCTGAACACCCTGTCGGCCGAGTTCGATCTCGATCCTGACGGCAGGTTCACCTCGTTCGGCGTCCGCCAGTCCGGGGCTGCGCCCGGCGCCGGCGAGCTGCGTCCGCATCGGCTCGCGGTCGGCATCTATGCAGACTCCGGTGACGGGAAACTGGTGCGCAGCAAGCGGATCGAGCTGGACGTGGTCGGCCAGTTCACCGACGTTCCCGAGCTGGTCGGCGAGCATCGCGGCGAGCTGATCCTGGTCAACGACGACGACCTGACCTACTGCAAACTCCGGCTGGACCCGGACTCTTTGGCCACCGCGGTCGAACGGATCGGTGATATCGCCGAGTCGTTGCCGCGAACATTGGTGTGGTCCGCGGTCTGGGAGATGACGCGCGACGCCCAACTACGGGCCAGGGACTTCGTCGCACTGGCTCTGCGCGGGCTCCCGGCCGAGACCGAGATCGGGGTGGTGCAAAGGGTTCTGTCGCAGGTGTCGACGGCGCTCGCGTCCTATGCCGACCCGGCGTGGGCCGAGCAGACCGGCTACCCGCGGTACGCCGAGGCCTTGCTGAAGCTGGCCGGCACCGCCCCGCCCGGCAGCGACGCCCAGTTGGCGGCGGTCGGTGGGCTGACCACTACCAGGCTGACGGCGGAGCAGCTCGATCTGCTGCAGGGCTGGCGAGACGGTACTGCGCCGCTGGAAGGACTGCAGGTCGACACCGACATGAGCTGGTCGCTGCTCGGTGCCCTGGTGGCGCACGGCCGGGCCGGCGCAGCCGAGATCGACGCGGCCAAGAAGGCGGACCCGACGGCCTCCGGCGAACGGCGGGCAACCGGCGCCGGAGCCCTGCTGCGGGACGGCAAGGCCGAGTTGTGGGACCGGCTGATGCACGACGACGGAATGGCGAATGCCTTGCAGGATGCGGCGATCGGCAGTTTCGTGCACCCCGCGCAACGGGCGCTGCTCGAGCCGTTCACCGAGCCGTACTTCGCCGAGATCGCCGAGGTGTGGGAACGCCGGTCGAGTGAGGTGGCGCAGAAGTGCGCCGTCGGGCTCTTCCCGCGGTGGTCGATCTCCCAGCAGGTGATCGACCGCGCCATCGAATGGGAGTCGCAGCAGCACCCGCCGTCGTTGAACCGGCTGGTCTCCGAGGGACGATCTTCCATGGAGCGTGCCCTGGCGGCCAGATCCAAGGACCTGCAGGAGATCTGACCGGAGGCGCCAACCGTGGAGAGTTTCGCCCCGGTGCTCGTTGTCAGGACGCGACGTCCGCCGCCAACGTGGAGAGTTTCGCCCCGGTGCTCGGGCCAGGACGCGACGTCCGCCGCCAACGTGGAGAGTTTCGCCCCGGTGTTCGGGCCAGGACGCGACGTCCGCCGCCAACATGGAGAGTTTCGCCCCGGCGCGCCGGCCAGGACGCGAAGTCCGCCGCCAACATGGAGAGTTTCGCCCCGGTGCGGGTTGTCAGGCCACACTGAAGTGCCTGCGCCACAACAAATTCGGCGACGGCAACGATAGACCCTGTTGCCGCGCAGCCGCCACGATCCTGTCCAGTACGGCACCCGGATCACGATAGAACTGCTGACCGTTGACGATCACCAAGCGCCAACCGGACCCATCGAAGTCCTCCCGCCGGCGCAGATCGTGGTTCCATTGCTCGTCGGTCTCGGCGTGATGACGCCCGTCGTACTCGATGCCCAGCTTGCAGTGTGGGTAAGCGAGATCCAATCGATAGGTCAGCCGACCGTCGGCGTCGTAAAGGCGGTGGTCGACGGTCGGTTCGGGCAAGCCGGCCAAGACCATCAGCAGCCGAAGTCTTGTCTCCATCGGCGAGGCAACGGATCCGCGGACGAGATTGGCGACGCGACGAGCGTTCGCGACTCCGGTACCGCGCCATCCGGCAGCCCCGGACAGTAGATCCTCCAATGTGGACGCCCCGCAGGCGACGAGTGAATCCCCGAGGACCACCAGGTCGACCAGGTCCAACATTGCCGCAAGATCCAGGAAGGTCTGGGTCCCGGTGGTGACGCACAATCCGCGCACACTGGTGGTGCGTATCGAGCGCCGACTTCGGTGCGATATGACGCCGACCCGCTGGACCCGCTTGCTCAATGGGCTCGTCACGTGAAGGGCCGAACGGTGCGGCACCACCCCACCCAGAAGTCGAGCCGCGGTGAAGTGGCTCGCTGCGACCCTAGGGCCGACGGCCACCATGACAGCCCGAACCCTGGCCTCGAATCCGGTGTCACGGAGGTCTTTTGCGTAGACACCCCTGGTCAGCCTGCGCTCGGCGTTCTTGGCGAGCTGGCGCTTGGAGACGCCCAGCATCTGCGCATCAGCGGTCCGAAACAGTGTGCCGTCGTTGGCATCCCCCGAGATCATCGACCCATTGTGAACGCCACAGAATTTCTCCTACAGACTTGTCCACAATTCTTCGGCGCTCCACATTGGAGACTTCGGCGCCGCTGACGCCGGCAGACCGGGCCGCAACCCTCCACGTTGGAGACTTCGGCGCCGCTGACGCCGGCAGACCGGGCCGCAACCCTCCACGTTGGAGACTTCGGTGCCGCTGACGCCGGCAGACCGGGCCGCAACCCTCCACCTTGGAGACATCGGCAACAAAGAACAGAGGCGATCAACCAGACGGTCGAGCTACCAGCGCGAGCTACCGGCGCGAGCTATCAGGGGCGAGCAAAGGCGCGAGCAACCGGCGCGAGCTACCAGTTGGAGCGTTCCGGCAGGGTGCCGGCCTGATCGGCGAGTGTCCGGACTCCATTGACCAACCCGCCGAGCAGATCGCCCTCGGAGCAGGAGGCGATGGTCGAGAGCACGGCGAGCCGCGCGCTGCGGTCCGAGATCCGTCGGCCGGCTTCGGTCCCGGTGACCACTTCGACCATCTTCTGGCCGGGCGATACCGCGAGCAGTACGGCCACACTGGCTTCCGGACCGAGGCCGGACAGCAGCCCCTCGGCAGTCGATCGGGTGGCTGAGCCGAGATCACCGAGGTAGACCGAGAACCGCAGCCCGCTGGTGCGTTCGGCGGCGGCGATCACCTCGTCCAGGGTGTTGCGCTGCGCGGGGTCCAGCGGCGATTCAGCGTTGCCGACCGGGCCGACGGTCGGCGGTGCCCAGCGGGAGATCTCGCTGGAAGCCTGGGGACTGGTCAGCTCACCATGCGCCACGTGCGCCTCCTCGTCCCGATCCGGCGGCCGAGTCGGCCGGCGGCAGCTGCACCGGGGTGTCGCCGGCCCACCACTGCGGCGGATAATCCCAATCCTGACCGGCTCGCAACCGGGCCCGCTCCTTCGCCCGGCCGGGCAGCAGGGTGCAGGCGGCGATGAACCCGTAGATGGCCGCCGGAATGCCCACGTAGATCGCGAGAAGCTCCAGGGTGTTCACCCGGCAACGGTATCCGACGACGCCGCCGCCGTCGCGAGCCGGTTCAGGCTGCCAGCCAGGGATCCCAGGCCGGGTCGGTGTCATCGGTGAGCCAGACCCGACCACCGCCTGCCCGAGCCGGTGGTCCGGGGGTGAACCGCAACGACCAGCCGAGTTCGGACAGCAGCCGATCCGCCTTGCGAGTGTTGCACCGGCCGCAGCAGGCGACGCAGTTCTCCCAGGAATGCGCGCCGCCGCGGCTGCGCGGCTGCACGTGATCGATGGTGTCGGCGCGGCCACCGCAGTAGGCACAGGCACGTCGATCGCGGCGCAGGATGCCGGCCCGGGTGATCGAGGTGGCCGGCTGGTACGGCACCCGCACGTACCGGTTCAGCCGGAGCACCGCCGGGATGGTCAGCACCAAGGTGGGCGAATGCATCCGGACGCCGTTCTCGCGTTCCACCACACATTCGGCCTTGCCCGCCAGCAGCAGCACCAGTGCCCGCCGTCCGGTGACCACCGCCAACGGCTCGTGGGTGGCGTTGAGCAACAACACGCGCACCGTCGTACCCGATCCGACAGTACCGATGGTGTGCCGGAAGGTCGGCTCGGTCGAGTGTCCGGAAAGCTTGCCGTTTCCGGCGTAATCAGCGGCGACCGCGCTCTGCACAACAGCGCGCGCCGCTCGCGGTTGTCGGACCTTCGAGCGCGCTCGACTCATCGGCTACCTCATTCGACTCGCCGGTAGCCACCCACCCGAGCTGGAGCGGACCCCAGCGGGCGGCACCGTGATCAACGGATGCACCCACAGTCAACCGTGTCGGGCGCCTTCTGGCCAGGCGATTTGCCATCCGTGTCGCAACACGATCTGGTGACGACGCAGTGAACGACGGCCGATCCGGGCTCGTCGGGCCGGTCCGGCTACCGTTGAGTCCAGACCGAGAGTTTGATCGAGAGGAATCTTGTTGTTGAGCGTCGCCCCCGACTGTGCCGCCGAAACCGGCAGCTGGTGTGAGCGGATCTGGTCCGGCACCGGTATCGGCTGGCTCGCCGAGAACATCGACGGCATCGTCCGGCACGGCCTGCGGGTACTGCTGATCATCGTGATCGCGCTGGTGGTGCGGTTCCTGGCACATCGAGCGATCGGCCGGGGCACCCGGATCACCGCGGACGGCCCCGGGCCGGGCATGCTGCGACCGCTCAAGGAACGGGCCGACTCCTATCTGCTCGGACCGCAGGGCCTGGTGAGACGAACCCAGCGGGCGCATTCGATCGGGTCGCTGCTCAAGTCGATCACCTCGTTCATCATCGTCACCGTTGCGCTGATCCTGATCCTGGCCGAGATGGGCATCAACGTCGGTCCGCTGCTGGCCAGCGCCGGGATCGCCGGGGTGGCACTGGGTTTCGGCGCACAGAACCTGGTCAAGGACTTCCTGTCCGGAATCTTCATGACGCTCGAGGACCAGTACGGGGTCGGTGACGTGGTCGACCTGGGTTCGGCGACCGGCACCGTGGTGGGGGTCGGCCTGCGGATCACCACCGTCCGTGGGGTGGATGGAACACTCTGGTACGTCCGCAACGGTGAAGTGCTCCGGGTCGGCAACTCCAGCCAGGGCGAATCGGTGGTGACGATCGATCTGCCGCTGTCCTACCGGGCCGACGCAGCGAAGGCCGGCGAGGTAGCACTGGCCAGGGCGGTCGAGGTGGCCGGCTCCGAGGAGTTCGCCGACGTCGTGGTCAAGAAACCGGAGATGCAGGGCGTCGTGTCGATGACCAGTGATGCGGTGACGATCCGGCTGGTGGCCACCGTCCGCGCCGGGGCGCAATGGACGTTCGGCCGGGCCACCCGGGGCGCCATCAAGGAAGCGTTCGACGCCGAGGGGATCGTTTCACCGGCGGCCGACCTGCGCCGTTGGGGATCTTCCGACCACAACGACGCCGATCGAACCGGAGAAGCCACATGAGCGGGCCATTGGGCGGGAACACCGGCGGCAGCGACCTGCCCTGGCCGACCGCCGAGCAGAACCCACAGCCGGAACCGGCCACCTTCTACGACGAGGTCGGTGGGCATCCGGTGTTCGACGGCATCGTGCACCGCTTCTACCAGCGGGTGGCCGTCGATCCGATCCTGCGGCCGCTGTACCCGGAGCAGGACCTGGGCCCGGCCGAGGTGCGATTGCGGATGTTCCTGGAGCAGTACTGGGGCGGTCCGCGTACGTACTCCCAACAGCGTGGACATCCGCGGCTGCGGATGCGGCATGCGCCGTTCGTGATCGGTCTGCCGGAGCGGGACGCCTGGCTGACGGCCATGCGGGCGGCCGTCGACGAGGCCTGGTTGACCCCAGAGCAGGACGCCCGGCTCTGGGCCTACCTGGTGATGGCCGCCGACAGCATGGTCAATTCGCCGCACTGATCCGCCGGCTTCGAACCCACTGGTCCGGCCCGGCACGGGTCGGCCCGGCTCGGGTCGGCCCGGCCCGGGTCGGCGTGGTCCGGGCGGTCGCCGGTCGGCCGGTGGGGCTGGCAGGATGATCATCCGTGACCGACGCCCAGAACACCGGACCTGTGCCCACCACGGGTGACCCGGCTTCCGTCCGACCGGCCGAGCCGGCGCCGTGGTGGAGCACCGCCGTCGGCTACCAGGTGTACATCCGATCGTTCGCCGACTCCGACGGCAACGGTGTCGGCGATCTGCGCGGCATCACCGACCATCTGGGCTACCTGGAACTGCTGGGTGTTCAGGTGGTCTGGGTGACACCGTTCTATCCGTCACCGATGGCCGACGCGGGCTATGACGTCGCCGACCCCCGCGAAGTCGACCCGACCTTCGGCAGCCTGCCGGACTTCGATGCACTCGTCGGCTCCGCACATGCCCGGGGCATCAAGGTGGTGATCGACCTGGTACCCAACCACACCTCGGACCGTCGCGACTGGTTCGTCGCCGCCCTCGAGGCGCCGGCGGGCGCACCGGAACGGGACCGATATCTGTTCCGCGACGGCCGAGGGCCCGGCGGTTCCAAGCCGCCGAACAACTGGACCAGCGTGTTCGGTGGGCCGGCCTGGACCCGGATCGACGACGGGCAGTGGTACCTGCATCTGTTCGCGCCCGAGCAGCCGGATCTGAACTGGGACAACCCGGAGGTGCTGACCGACCTGGCGCAGACCCTTCGGTTCTGGCTGGACCGCGGCGTCGACGGCTTCCGGATCGATGTCGCCCACGGGATGGCGAAACCGACCGGACTGCCGGATGCGCCGGACGGTTCGCCGGCGGCGTCGGGCCGGCCGACACTGCCGCAGGCGGCCCTGGCGGCGACCGGTCAGGCAGGGACCGGCCAGGCAGGGACCGGCGAGTCCGCGGGTGTGGTGCCGGCCGGCACCGTCCAGGATCCCCGGTTCGACAACGACGGCGTGCACGACATCCACCGGATGATCCGCCGGGTGGTCGATCAGTACCCGGGAGCCACCACCCTCGGCGAGGTGTGGGTGAGGGATCCCGAGCGGTTCGCGGCCTACCTGCGACCGGACGAGCTGCATCAGGCCTTCAGCTTCGGCCTGCTGGAGTCTCCGTTCGAGGCGACGGCGATCCAGCAGGCCATCGAGTCGGCGGTAAGGGCCGCCAACTCGGTCGGCTCCAATCCGGTCTGGACGCTGTCCAACCATGACGTGCCGCGGCCGGTGACCCGCTACGGGGCCGGCACCGTCGGCACCGATCGGGCCCGGGCGATGCTGCTGGTCGAACTGGCCCTGCCGGGAGCGAGCTATCTGTACAACGGCGAGGAGCTGGGCCTGCCGAATGTCGAGGTTCCCGACGACCGATTGCAGGATCCGACGTGGGAACGCAGTGGCCACACCGAGCGCGGCCGGGATGCCTGTCGGTTGCCGATACCGTGGGAGGGCGACACTCCCCCGTTCGCCTTCACCAGTGGTCCGGACAGCTGGCTGCCGGCCCCGGCCGAGTACGCCGCGTTGACCGTCGAACGGCAGCTCGACGACCCGGATTCCACCCTCAACCTGGTGCGCACCGCCGTCGAGCTGCGACAGCGGAATCCGGCGTTCACCGGCACCGAGATCTCCTGGTACGGAGCACCTTCCGGTGCGCTGGCGTTCCGCCGGGACGGCGGCGGTCTGGTCTGTGCGCTCAATGCCGGCGACACCCCGATCGCACTGCCGCCGGGTAGCGTGCTGTTGACGTCGGCGCCGCTGGTCGATGACGAACTGCCGGCCAACGCCGCCGCCTGGCTCGTTCCCTGATCGTTGCCTGCTCCGGCCGAACCGGGTCAGAACATCAACGGCAGCAACGCATGTCGGCGCCGCACCACGGTTCCGAACCTGGCATCGATCCGGGCCCAGGTGTCGGTGGCGCTGATCCGTACCCGCTCGTCCGGTGTCGACGGAGCGAATCCCATCCCGGACAGCGCCAGCAACATCCGCATCGGCAGCACCACCCGCATCCCGTTGCCGGACACCGTGATCGCGTCCGCATCCAGCAACGTCGTCGAGGCACCGCCAGCAGGTCCCGGGTTGTCCTTGGCCTGCTGGACACCCTGATCGGCCAGCTCGCCGAGCACCGTCGCGGGCACGTCGTCGACGACGATCCAGCCGGCCGGCGGTGGCAGCTGCGAACGCCAACTGGCGTCGATGGCCGGGCCGGGATCGATGTCGTCGGAACCGGCGATGGCCAGCCCGGACAACAGGTTTCCGGCATGCACCGTCACATCGGACGGCGTGACCGTGCCGCGGACCGCACGAGTCACCAAGGTGTCGAACGGGGTGGTCGCCCACAACCTGACCAACTCGCCATCGGCCTTGATCCGGATCGGGCCGGTGGCGTCCCAGCGAGCGACCCGACCGGCGAAGGCCGCGGCGTCGTCACGTTCGGTCCGGTCGGCCGGGGTCATCAGTGTCACCGTCAGGACTCCAAGAAACGTTGCAGGTACCCGCGCTCGGTCGGATCGAGCCGACGCGGACGGAGGGTGGCGGGGTCGAGGGGTACCAGCACCGAACTGGCGACCGCGGTGAGCTGATCGCGCAGCGTCACCAGGTAGTCGATGGTGAACGCCGAACCGCCGAGCTTTCCGATGCCCATCGAGACGGTGACGGGGTGCCCGAACGGGATCGGCAGCTTGTAGCTGATGTCCAACTGCGCCACCACGATCCCTTCGGTGAGCCGTTGCACGTCGTGCGCGGCGGCGTCGATGAACAGCCAGTCCACCCTGGCCTCCTCCAGCAGGGTGACCGTGCTGGCGTTGTTGACGTGCCCGAAGGCGTCGAGGTCCGACCAGCGGACCCGGACATCGGTCACATACCGACGGCCGATCGTCTGTCCCACGCAGGCCTCTCCTCAGCCGGTCATCGAGTCAGCGGGTCATGGAGTCAGCGGATCATCGAACGAACTTCACGAGCGGCCACCGACAATGCCGCCAGATCACCGGCCGCGGACTGCGCGATCTCCGTCAACGTCGTCCTGGCCCTGGCCAGCCGGGAGGCGTTCTCGGTCTCCCACTGGGCGATCTTGTCGGCGGCATCCTGTCCAGGCGTCGTGGTCGACAGTACGTCGGCGGTCAGCATCCGCATCGACCGGTACAGATCGTCCCGCACCGCCTGCCGGGCCAGCGCGTGCCAGCGGTCGCCGCGCTCCAGGTTCGTCACCTGCGAGAGCATCCGATCCAGGTCGAGGTGTTCGGACAGCGCGTAGTAGACCTCGGCGGTCTCCTGCGGCTGCCGTCCGGTCTCAAGGGCGACATCGACGACATCCAGCAGGCTGAAGGTGTAGAGGTTGTACGCCACCCGTCGGGCCAGCTGGATGTCGGCGCCGGCAGCCACCATCGACTGGGTGTCCCGGACCACGTTGTCGTGTTCGACCCCACGCAGCAGCTCCGGCATCTTCACCGTCAGGCCGGCGACCACCGAGGCATAGCGCTCGATCTCACCGGAGACGTCCAGTGGCTGTGGCCGGCGGGCCAGGAACCAGCGGGCCGCCCGATCCAGCAACCTCCTGGCCTCCAGCTGCAGGGTGTCCTGGGCGGCGGCCGGGATCCGGTTGTCCCGGGCGGCGATGTCGGCCCACAACTGCGGCAGTCCGAACACCGTGGTGGTAAGCCGATAGGCCCGGATGGCGTCGGTGATCGATGCCGCCGTCTCCTCCTGCACACGGAAGATGTAGGAGATGCCGGCACCGTTGACCACGTCGTTGGCCGTCATCGTGGTGACGATCTCCCGGGACAGCGGATGGGCCGTGATGGCTTCCGCGTATCGGCCGGCCATCGCCGTCGGGAAGTACTCCGGCAGCATGGTGGCGAATGCCGGGTCGTCCGGTAACTCGCTGGCCAGTACAGCCCGGGAGGCCGACGACTTCACATAGGCGATCAGCACACTCAGTTCCGGTGACGAGAGTCCTTCGCCGGCAGCGATTCTGGCGTTGATCTCCTCATCGTCCGGAAGGTATTCCAGCGCCCGGTCCAGCCGGCCCTCGTCGACCAGCGCCGCGATCAGCCGCTGGTGTACCGACAGCATCTGGATCGCATGGCAGCGGGACACCCCGAGCAGCCGGTTCTGGGTGGTGTTGTCCGCCAGCACCAGGGCGCCCACCTCATCGGTCATCGAGGCCAGGAACTCGTTCCGGCCGTCAACGGTCAGCCGGCCCTCGGCGACCTCCGACTGCAGGGCAATCTTGATGTTCACCTCGTGGTCGGAGGTGTCGACTCCGGCCGAGTTGTCGATCGCGTCGGTGTTGACCCGGCCGCCGGCCCGGGCGAACTCGATCCGGCCGAGTTGGGTGATGCCGAGATTGCCGCCCTCGCCGATCACCTTGACCCGCAGCTCGCGCCCGTCGACCCGGACCGGATCGTTGGCCTTGTCGCCGACGCCGGCGTGCGTCTCGGTGGCCGCTTTCACGTAGGTGCCGATCCCGCCGTTCCACAGCAGGTCGACCGGGGCCAGCAGGATCGCCCGGATCAGGTCGACCGGAGACAGCTTCGTCACCGTCGGTGCCATGCCCAGCGCTCGTCGCATCGCGTCGGAGATCGGGATCGACTTGGCGCTGCGCGGCCAGATGCCGCCGCCGGCCGAGATCAGCGAGCTGTCGTAGTCCGCCCAGGACGATCGCGGCAGGTCGAACAGCCGGCGTCGCTCGGCATAGCTGGGCCCCGCCACCGGATCCGGATCGACGAAGACGTGCCGATGGTCGAACGCGGCCACCAGCCGCAGCTGATCGGACAGCAACATCCCGTTGCCGAACACGTCGCCGGACATGTCGCCGACGCCGACCACGGTGAACTCCTGGGCTTGGGTGTCGACACCCAGCTCCCGGAAGTGGTGTTTCACCGACTCCCAGGCCCCGCGGGCGGTGATGCCCATCCCCTTGTGGTCGTAGCCGGCGCTGCCGCCGGAGGCGAAGGCATCGTCCAGCCAGAACCCGTAGTCGGCGGCCACCGAGTTCGCGATGTCGGAGAAGGTGGCGGTGCCCTTGTCCGCCGCCACCACCAGATAGGGATCGTCACCGTCGTGCCGAACCACCATCGGCGGCGGCGACAACTCGCCGCTCACCCGGTTGTCGGTCACGTCCAGCAGCGCCGAGATGAATGCGCGGTAGCACGAGATTCCTTCGGCCAGCTGGGCTTCGCGGTCGGCGGCCGGGTCACCGGTGCCGGCGGGCGGACGGCGGACGACAAAGCCGCCCTTGGCGCCGACCGGAACGATGACCGCGTTCTTCACCTCCTGGGCCTTTACCAGGCCCAGGATCTCGGTGCGGAAGTCCTCCGGACGATCCGACCAGCGCAGTCCGCCGCGAGCGACGTCGCCGAACCGCAGGTGCACTCCCTCGACCTTGGGTGAATAGACCCAGATCTCGTGCACCGGAACAGGTTTCGGCACACCGGGGATCCGCGTCGGGTCCAGTTTGAAGGCCAGCGTTCCGGACTGGTCCGACCGGTAGGCATTTGTCCGGTCGGTTCCGCTGATCAGCTGCAGGAGGGAGCGGAGGATCCGGTCGGCATCCAGACTGGACACCTCGTCCAACGCCCCGGTGATCCGCTCGACGATGGCCGTCTCGGCGTCCGATCGTTGCTGACCGTCGATGACATCCGGGTCGAACCTGACCGCGAACAGTTCGGCGAGATCGGCGGTGACGACCGGGTTCTGGGCCAGCACCTGCTCGATGTAACCCTGGGTGTATGTGGAGCCGATCTGCTGCAGGTAATGCGCATAGGCGCGCAGCATGGCGATCTGCCGCCAGGTCAGCCCGGCGGTCAGCACCAGCTTGTTGAAGCCGTCGGTCTCCGCGTCGCCGCGCCAGGCCGCGATGAAAGCGTCCGAGAACCTTCGCCGCGACTCGTCGATGTTCGCCCTGTCCGGCAGATCCTCGTCCGCGAACGCGAGTCCGAAATCGTAGATGTAGCATGGTGTCCCGTCACCACGTTGGACGTTGTAGGGCCGTTCGTCGATGACTTCGGCGCCCATGCTCTGCAGGATCGGGAATGCCCTGGACAAGCTGATGGTGGTGCCGGCAACGTACAGCTTGAGCCGTCGATCGATCTCCGAGGAGCCCTCGGGAACGCTGATCGACAGTCCAAGATCCTGCGGACCGGTCAGCGCGTCCAGTCGTTGCAGATCCTCGACGGCGTCCTGGCCGCTGTAGTCCTCCTTGTACCCCTCGTCGAAGGCATCGCTGTAGCGGGCGAGTGCGCCTGCGGTATCGAGTTCCTCGTCGTTGCCGACGTCGCCGCCGACCACCGCGCCGACCAGGTCGTCGTCCCAGTCACGCAATGCCTCGCGCAGTTTCACCGACAAGGCGACCGGGTCGACGTCGACCGGCGCATCAGGGGCGGTGGTGACCACGAACTGGACGGCTGCCAACTCGGCCTGTCCGACCCTGGCGTTGTAGCGGATGTCGGTGCCGTGAAGTTCGTCCAGCAGCACGTCCTGCAGCTTGAATCGGTTGCCGGTGGTCCAACGGTCGCGGGCCAGGAAGACCATCACCGCGACGAACCGGCCGAACGGGTCCGGCTGAAGGAAGGCCCGTAGCCGGCGACGGCTGGAGCCGTGCAGCACCTCACCGACCATGGCCGCCACCCGGTCCGGCTGTGCCCAGAACAGCTCGGCACGCGGATATCCGGACAACAGATCGATGGCCCGTTGGCCGGTATAGGAATCCGGGTCGGCGCCGAGCGTCTGCAGCACCGTGCCGACGGTCCGGCGGAGCAACGGAACGCCGGACAGATCGGCGTTCATCGCGCGCGGCAGCAGCACGCCCAGCAGTCGATGCTCGGTCCCGGCCAGTCGGACGGCGATCGACAACGGCGTCACCGCCGAGGTGATCACGGCGTTGCGGGTGGCCTGGCTGATGGTGAGCAGCCGACCGTCGCCAGAGGCCGGCGTCACCGATTCGTCGTCGAAGGCGGCCGCGCTCGGCGAGCTCTCGCGGTAGACGCCGAGGCCGGCACCGCCAACCGCCGCCAGTGTCCCGCCGGTTTCGACGGTATCCCGGCGGTAGCCGATCAACACCATGTTGCCGTCGGCCAGCCAGTCCAGCAGATCCGCAGTCTCCGACCGATCGCCGGAGTCGGTTTCCGACTCGGCCTGGCTCGATCCGGTGACGGCGGCATGCTCGGCCCGGACCATGCTCGCAAGGTCCCGGACCGCGGACATCATTGCTGCGCCGTCCCGGGCGATCGCCCGAACGTCGTCCAACGCATCCATGATCCGCTGCTCGATGGCCTCGGCCCGTTCGGCGTCGGAGAGCCGATCGATCAGCACATGCATCCAGGACTCCTTGATGCAATCCTGGTTGGTTCCGCGAGCGATCTGGTGCGGGCCGCCGCGCACGTCCTGCAACACGCCGTCGGCATCGCGTTGCACCACCAGAATCGGGTGCTGGACCCGAAACACCCTGACGCCGGCGGCGGCCAGCGTGCCGACCACGGCGTCGACCAGGTGCGGCATGTCGTCGTTGACGATGTCGACGACGGTGACGCTCTGTGAATCCTCGAACCGGATCCGCGGATTGAACACCCGCACCTTGCTGGTTCCAAGTTCGCGTTGCCGACCGAGCCGGATGTGGGTGTCAACGATCGAGCCGGCCTCTTCGGCCGTGCCTGGCAGGTCCTCCTCCGGCAGATGCCGGAAGTACTCCTGAATGAATGCGGCCCTTTTGGGGTCCGCTGCTGCTGCATCCGCGACTGCTGGTGGCGTGGCGGTGTGGGTCATCGGGCACTCCTGATCGGCAACGCTCCGTTGCGTCGCTGTCCGCGAGCCTAGCCGGGCAGCAGGGTCAGCCGAGTCCGTCGGCGCCGGGTGGAAACGTGATGTTCGTCGGGCCGTCCGGTGCGGCGCCGTCAGTCGATGCCGAGTCTGTCCATCACGTCGATCGCCGCCTCCGCGCAGTCTGCCGCCTCCACCCGGACGTCGGTATTGCGGTCGCTCTCGCACTGCTCGGCGACCGCCAGGATGCGTGGCAGCAACGCGCGGCAACCGGCCACCCCCGGCTCGTCCGATGCTCCCTCGGCGGCCTCGGTGATCTGGCCGAGGAAGTAGAGAAGTTCGATTCGGGTGTCGGCGCCGCGCACCAGATCGTCCATCAGCAGCCCGGCGACGTAACCGGCCACCAGTGGCGCCGCCTGGGTGGAGCCGCCGGCCGGCACGATGGCCGTATCCAGATGATCGATGGCCGACCGGACGGCGACTTCCGAGCGGCCGGTCAAAGCCATCAGATGACCGGCGGTGGCGCCGGCCGGCCCGAGGGCGTGCTCGATTCCGGTCAGGTCGGGCGGCTCCGGCGCGGACATCAACCGTGGAATTTCAGTCGCGGGTCAGCTTGCGATGGGTGACCCGGTGCGGCTTGGCCGCCTCGGCACCCATCCGGTCGACCTTGTTGCGTTCGTAGTCGGAGAAGTTCCCTTCGAAGAAGAACCACTGCGCCTCATCGTCGTCGGTACCCTCCCAACTCAGGATGTGGGTGCAGGTGCGGTCCAGGAACCAGCGATCGTGCGAGATCACCACGGCGCAGCCGGGGAACTGCTCGAGCGCGCCTTCCAGCGATCCGAGGGTCTCCACGTCGAGGTCGTTGGTCGGCTCGTCGAGCAGGACCAGGTTCCCGCCCTCTTTCAGGGTGAGGGCGAGGTTGAGCCTGTTCCGCTCGCCACCGGACAGCACGCCGGTCGGCTTCTGCTGGTCCGGCCCTTTGAATCCGAATGCCGACACGTACGCGCGGGACGGCATCTCCACGTGGCCGACCTTGATGTAGTCCAAACCCTCGGAGACCGATTCCCAGACGTTCTTCTTCGGGTCCATCAGACCGGACCGGTTCTGATCGACGTAGCTGAGCTTGACGGTGTCGCCGATCTTGACGCTTCCGGCGTCCGGTTCCTCCAGCCCGACAATGGTCTTGAACAGGGTGGTCTTGCCGACTCCGTTCGGACCGATCACCCCGACGATGCCGTTGCGCGGCAGGGTGAAACTCAACCCGTCGATCAGCACCCTGTCGCCGAAGCCCTTCTTCAGTTCGGCAACCTCGACGACAATGCTGCCCAGTCGCGGGCCCGGCGGGATCTGGATCTCCTCGAAGTCGAGCTTGCGGGTCCGCTCGGCCTCCGATGCCATCTCCTCGTAGCGGGCCAGCCGTGACTTGGACTTCGCCTGCCTGGCCTTGGCGCCGGACCGGACCCAGGCCAGCTCTTCTTTCAACCGCTTGGACAGCTTGGCGTCCTTCTTGCCCTGCACCTCCATCCGGTCGGCCTTCTTCTCCAGGTAGGTGGAGTAGTTGCCCTCGTAGGGGATCAGCCGTCCGCGGTCGACCTCAGCGATCCACTGCGCCACGTTGTCCAGGAAGTACCGATCGTGGGTGACGGCCAGCACGGCGCCGGGATAGCCGGCCAGGAACTGCTCCAGCCACATCACCGATTCGGCGTCCAGGTGGTTGGTGGGCTCGTCGAGCAGCAGCAGGTCGGGTGCGCTGAGCAGCAACCGGCACAGCGCGACCCGGCGCCGCTCGCCGCCGGACAGGATGTCGACCGGGGACTCCGGCGGCGGGCAGCGCAGGGCGTCCATCGCCTGCTCCAACCGGGAGTCCAGATCCCAGGCGTTGGCGTGGTCGAGTTCTTCGGAGAGCTTGCCCATCTCCTCAAGCAGCTCTTCGGTGTAGTTCGTCTCCATCTCGGCCAGCACTTCGTTGTAGCGCGCGAGCTTGGCGTAGAGCGCGCCGAAAGCTCCCTGGATGTTCTCCAGGACTGTTTTGTCGTCCTCGAGCTCGGGCTCCTGCATCAGGATCCCGACGCTGAACCCGGGGGTGATGTACGCCTCACCATTGGATGGGGTGTCCATCCCTGCCATGATCTTCAGGATGGTCGACTTGCCGGCCCCGTTCGGCCCGACCACGCCGATCTTGGCGCCCGGATAGAACGACATCGAGACGTCGTCGAGGATCAGCTTGTCGCCGACGGCCTTGCGGGCCTTCTTCATGGTGTAGATAAATTCGGGCACTGAGTCTCGGTTTCCTTTTCGTAACGGCGCGACTGGAGATCGGTTCCAGTCTGCCCTACAGCGCGCCCCGTCAACCCAGCGCTGCCGGCCGGGCCCGGCCGGCAGCGACCGGACCTGCTCAGAACGGGACTGGCTCCTTATCCTTCGCCTTGGCCTTGGGACGTCCGGTCGGCGTCAGCACCTCGACGGGCTCGGCCGCTGTTCCGGTCGACGGGTCGGTGCTGTCGGATTGTGCCCACGGATCCGGCACCGGATCACCGGCGTCCTCGACCTGTGGGTCTGCGGCGCCGTCTGCCCCGAGTTCGGTCTGCACAGCCGGATCACCGGCCGAATCCGCCGATTCACCATCCGGCCCGGCGGGCTGCGGGGCCGCCTGGTTGTTGGTCTTGCTGAATCGGGTTCGTCCCCACGTCAGGTCGTGCGCCACCACATCGGCCACCAACCGGCTACTGCGGTGGTTCACCCCGTCCTTGTCGACCCAACCACTGTCTTCCAGCCGGCCGTAGACCACCACCGGATCGCCGGTCTGGATGCTGCAGGCGACATTGCGGGCCAGCTCGCCCCAGCAGATCACCTCGGTGCCGTTGGGTCCCTGATCGACCCACTCGCCGGTCTCCCGATTGCGGTACCCACGGTTGTTGAGCACCCGCACCCTGGTCCGGTAACTCTGGTCCTTGCCGGACAGTTCGGGCGGCGCGGCCACTCTGCCCACCACCCATGCCACTGCCAGTTGCTGCATTGCTCTACCCCTTCGTCGATGTCGGCAGACCGGTCGGTCGCACCTGCAGACACCGTCCCTCGGGGCGGTGACATCGCACCACGGTGATCGCCCGTTGTGTGGACAACTGGAACTGGGTGGACAACTGATATGGAGTGACCTGTTGTCAAGTGGCAGGGTGAGGCGCCCGTCCCCGGGGTATGGGGGCGGGCGCCTCATCGTTCCGCGGTGGTGGGGTGGTGAGCGTGTCGACGGGCGACGCACGGTC